>Ga0209542_10002349_pt1 | contig 42487 bp, 38 predicted proteins | sample RifCSPhighO2_01_FD_184028 | JGI IMG/M metagenome (GOLD analysis project Ga0209542, IMG submission 184028) | Soil microbial communities from Rifle, Colorado - Rifle CSP2_plank highO2_0.1 (SPAdes) (version 2) | ecosystem: Environmental > Terrestrial > Deep subsurface > Rock core/Sediment ... | reverse complement strand
TCAAACAAACTTGCCAGACCGACCTTATAGAAATCCGATTCATCAAGAATTCTTGTTATAACGACGTTATCAGATAGTTCGGAGAGTGTCTGGGCGATATTCTTGTTAAGTCGGCGGGGGTCTTCCGTGGAGCTTATTGCCGTTCTTATCTTTCTTTTTTCGTTTGCCGCCGGTTCGAAATCCTCACGTTGGATAAGATTATTCACAAAATATCTATAGGCCTTGTCCGTCGGCACTCTGCCGCCGGAAGTGTGCAGCTGGCTTAGATAACCGGCTTTTTCAAGCTCACCCATCTCACTTCTTAAACTGGCGGGGCTTAAGTTAAAATTTCCCTTTTTTGCAATTAAAACTGAGCCGACTGGCTTGGCCGTTCGCACATATTCCTTGATTATAAAATTAATTAATTTTCTCTGCCTATCGGAAAGCATGCTGATACTTTATCAAACTGGCACTCTAATGTCAACACTGCCAATTATCCACGAATTAAAAACCTTAAACCAGCCCAAAAAAATCATCTACTATGATACGATGGTGTGTCATAGTGATCAACAAAATAACGGCCTTATCACTTGTCTTTATTGCTACTTTTTTGATTCAACTTGTCAAATAAATTAAAGAGGAAAAAATGAAGAGGGTAACGCTTCTTTAAGCCCTGAAAAGAAAAGGGGTCAACATACGCCCTGTTTCTCTTCTCTTGTCTTGACTCCAACACTCTTTCCAATTTCTTGACAACCTTTTCATAACCGTGAACATCATCTTCAAGCCATCTATGAACCCGCGTTATTGTATCTCCGCCAACTCTCATCTCTCTTATGATCTGTTCGTATGGTTCTTCATTTAGTAACCTCTTAGCGATTATTATTCTCCTGCCGACCATTATTCTTTCGCCTTCAGTTAAAAGATCGCGCAAAAAGTTCTTAACTTCTTCCCGAGACCCCAAGGACTCAACGGCGGTATATAACGCGTCAAGATACTCTATCTTTTCTTCTTTGTTTATTTTTCTTGATCTTATTTTCATAATGCTTTAATTTCTTAATATTTTTATCTGTTACTATGATACACCATCGTATCATAGTAAGTAAAGTACCAAATAAAAAACCGGCAAAATGCCGATTAGCGATAAACTTCATTCTTGTAGCCGATAATCTTAGAATCTTTGTTAATTTCCACAAGAAACCTTCCGACTACTTCAATTTCGTACCAATCGTAAACATAGTCATTATATCTGCCTTGAAATTCAAGAACTGGATACCAAAATTTATACTTTCCAGTATGCGGACGCATCTCGTACATCAATAATGCAAGTTCCACCTCCGGGCCCACTACTTGAATATTAAGGTTTTGACCGTCTTCCGTGGTCAACATTAGAAATTGAGACTCATAAACCTTGCCATTTTCCGTGACAGGAGTGCCGATACTATGTCCATATATTGTGGCTCTTACCAGGCCACGAGATGTGGGGTATTTAGCAGGAAATTGTTTCAATCCGGCAACTAGGTCAGTATGAGCGGTTTTTCCTTCAACGCCCAGAGCAGATTTTTCACCTTGACTTTGGCCAACAGCAACATAAGGATTCGTAACAAGGATGGCAGCTATTACGGCAAATGAGGCAATCTTCTTCATTTGATTCTCCAGGTTTTCAAGTAGCTAGCGGTTGCAATATATCATAGACAAACCTTGACTGTCAAGATTAACTGAGTTTATCGAAATATGATACAATTTAATATCTATGCCGTCTAAACTCAAAAAATTATGGAAGTCGCTGGGGCCCGGTCTTATCACCGGCGCATCCGATGACGACCCGTCGGGAATTGTCACCTATGCGGCAGCCGGCGCCCGTCTGGGTTTATCCGCCATCTGGACGATGCTCTATACCCTGCCGCTTATGATAACCATCCAGGAAATGAGCGCCCGTATCGGCATCTCGTCAAGCTGCGGACTGACCGGGAACATCAAAAGATACTACTCCAAAACACTCCTGTTCTTCATTTCTACGCTGATCATCGTCTCTAACACGTTCAACATAGGAGCCGACGTATATGGTATGGCATCGGCAGTGGAGTTGCTAACACCCCAGTCGACCACGCTTTTGTCTTGGCTGATTGTCGTATTGATACTTATCTTAATAATCATCCTCCCCTACAGAAAAATAGTGATGATATTCAAATGGCTGGCGATATCGCTGTTCGCTTATGTCATCGCCGGGTTGATGGTGGTAGATAATTGGCCATCAATACTGAAACAACTTCTCATCCCAACTCTGCCTTTCAACAAGGAAGGCCTCCTGATGATCGTCGCCATTTTCGGCACGACAATTTCTCCATACTTGGCTTTTTGGCAAGCCAGCGAAGAGGCCGAAGAGAAAAAAATTCAGAACAACACAGACGGCAAACCGCTTATTTGCGAGTACAGAATAGTGACAAGGAATGAGTTGAGGAGAACCGTCAGCGACACGAGGATCGGTATGTTCTTCTCGAACTTTATCGGTTTTTTCATAATTGCCCTAACTGCTTCGGTGCTTTTCAGTGCCGGTATACACAACATAGAAACCGTCAAAGACGCGGCAGAAGCATTGCGCCCCTTGGCCGGCGACTATGCCTATATCTTATTTACTCTCGGCATAATAAGCGCGGGCCTTCTGGCAATTCCCATCCTGGCCGGTTCTTCGGCTTATGTGATGTCGGAGATATTCGGCTGGTCAAGCGGCCTGGACAGGCCGTTCTCAAAAGCAAAGGAGTTTTACGTTATTATAATAATCTCAACAGTGGTCGGTATGGCAATACCTTACTTCGGCATAAGCGCCGTGAAGGCTCTCATATGGACTTCTATAATTCACGGCATAGTCGCTCCCTTTCTGATAGCCACATTGCTCCATATGGCCAACAACCCGGCCATAGTCGGTCCGAATGTAAATAAAAAAACGTCCAACTTTATAGGATATCTGACCCTTGTTATTATGAGCTTGGCTATAATAGTATTATTTATAGCTAATACATCGTTATTCTAATGATAAAGATCCTGAATACAATTTCCGGCAAGAAAGAAGAATTCACCCCGATGGATGACAAAAAAGTCCGTATGTTCGTCTGCGGCCCGACGGTATATGACTACATCCACATCGGCAACGCCAGGACTTTTGTATTCTTCGACGCCTTTGCTAAATATTTAAAGCACAAAGGCTATGATGTTACATACATCCAAAACATAACTGATATTGATGACAAAATAATCAAGCGTGCGCATGATGAGGGCGCCACTCCCCAGGACATAGCCACTAAATACACTCAGGCATTTTTGAAAAATATGAAAAAGCTCGACGTGAAACCTACTAAGAATGCTAAAGCATCAAAATATGTCCGGGAGATTAAAAATCAAATCCAGAAATTAATCAAACGTGGATATGCCTATCCTGTTCCCGCTCTAGAAGCACCCGGACTTGGTGCTGTCAAGGGTGGTGGTTTTCAAGATGTCTATTTTGACATCGAAAAATATGAAAAGGATTTCCCTGGTCAATACGGTAAACTTTCCGGCCAAGTCATCGAGAACCTGGAGGCCGCAAAACGTGTTGAAATGGAGAAGAATAAACGCCATCCCCGCGACTTCGTGCTCTGGAAAGCCCAAAACTATTCCTACGACTGGACAACTAACTCCCCCTGGGGCAAAGGTCGGCCAGGTTGGCATATTGAAGACACCGCCATCTCCGAACATTTCTTCGGACCACAATACGATATCCACGGTGGTGGCCAGGACTTGAAATTCCCCCACCACGAAGCCGAGATTGCCCAACAGCAGGCCGCCTCCGGCAAAGTACCGTTTGTAAACTACTGGATGCATGTTGCTTTTCTTGAAAATCAGCAAAGGAAAATGTCCAAATCATTAGGCAATTTTGAGACATTACACAACCTACTTCCTAAACACACTAAAAATGTTATAAGACACTATTTACTTGCTTTTGCTCATTATAGAACCCCCCTTAGTTTTAGCACTGACAGTTTAGGAATGGCGCGGTCAGGAGTGGAAAATATGAAGACAGCTTTTAGTAAGGTTAATGATGTGTTTAGGTCTGGCGGGGGTGTTGGAGTTCATGGTTTTGAAACTAAATTAGAAAACTATAAAAATGAATTCTATAAAGCATTGGACGATGATTTTAATGTTCCGATGGCGTTTGGATTAATATCCGGCTTATTTTCTGATTTATATCAGAACTCTTCGTCAATGAATCTATCTCAAATAACAGCCGCTTATTCGTTTCTTAATGAAGTTAACAAAATATTTGGCTCGATTCCCATAGATTCAGGTGTTCCTAAAACCATTCTAAAACTTGGTAAAAATATAGATAAACTTCGTAAAAAAGGTGACTATCAAAAATCAGATGGTATTAGGTTGAATCTAGAAGGTAAGGGCTTCCACGTTATGAACACAAAAGAGGGAACGATAATCATCGCTCCCGAAAAACCAGCTAGCAAATATTAATAATAAGAGCCCAGATCGAAGAAATGGGCTACACGATGGAAGATACTGTCTACGGACCGCTGGTTGTGAAAAAGTAATTCTACATCCGCTCCCAGGAATTTCTGGTGAAACGGATGGGGCTTCGGTCGGCTGGAGAACCGTTGTAATTGTGGGTGAGTTCTTCTCCCGGAGATATGTCCCTTAAAGCCCTGAATACCATTTCTTTTCTTTTGGGCCGTCCGTAATGTTCAACGTTGGGATCGTAAGAATGGTTATAAAGACAGCCGAACCCCAACACCAAGGCCGTTTGGTTTCCCCTGTATCCCCAGTTATAGCAGTAGTTAATAAGCTGCAACCCTTTAAAGCGGCGCTCGTCTTTACTGACAACAACAATTACCGGGGCGACTTCAACGATTTCCCTTTTTCTTATACTGCAATTCGCAAAAACACCTCTCCCTTTACGCCGAGCGGTCTTTACTTTGAGCCGTGGGATCATAAGCCCTATTCCCGGCCGGTTGGCCTGAATCTACCCAAAATGTCGTCTCTTAGAGACCTGAATTCAAATGACGCTGTAGCAACAATGGCCAAGGGGATCAAAAACAATGCGAAGGCAAACAGTGCGAGCTGCCATAACGGCGAAGGTGTATCCGAATTCTTCATCGTAAAGAAAGAGGTGAAAACCATTATATAAGCCATCAGGAAATAACCGATAGATACACAAATCTTTGTCCTGATCATCCTAAAATAATTCAGCAGGTCAACGATGGCTTTTTTCTCTCCGGCTATCACTCTTTGGCGGAAGATCCTCTCTGCCTCTTCCCTGCTCTTCTTGTGAGAAATGCCCTTAAGCGCAAGAAGGCCTCTTTGCAGCATCCACAGAGCCAACGCAAGCAAAACAAACGTCAGAAGTGATGTTTCCATATTTCCCTCAATAGTTAAGGATCAATTATCCTGATAATACAATAAAAAATGAATTTGTAAATAGTGGCCGGCGGCGATCGGCTCTTTTCCCCACAACTAATCCACCAAAAAACTTGATTATCCTGGATGATTATTAATAATGGAGAGTATGCTAAGTGTCTCTCCCGACAAACTTCCCCCGCAGAATATCGAAGCCGAAAGATCCCTGCTCGGCTCGATCATCATAGACCGCGAAGCGATAAACAAGGTCGCCGATTTTATGCGGCCGGAGGATTTCTACAACAAGGCCCATCAAAGCATTTACAAAGCGGTTTTTGCTTTGTTCGAAAGAAGAGAGCCCATAGACCTTTTAAGCATCTCCAACAAACTTGCGGAAGTTAAGTTGTTGGATGATATCGGGGGCATCAGCTATATTTCCTCCCTGGTCGCATCGGTTCCGACCTCGGCTCACGTAAATTCATATGCAAAGATAGTTCAAAAGAAGAAAATGCTCCGCGACCTCATAGATACCGCCCATCATATTATCGGGCTTGGTTATCAAGAAGATGACGATGTGGAGAACTTACTGGATGAAGCGGAGAAAAAATTATTCGCGGTCTCCAACAGGTCTCTAACTAAGACCTTCCTGCCGTTGGACAAGCTTGTTCTTGACGAAGCAATGAACAGGATAACCAGCCAGCACGATGAGATACGCGGCTGCCGAACCAACTTTCCCGAACTGGACGACACTCTTGGCGGACTTCAAAAATCGGACTTGATAATACTTGCCGCAAGGCCTTCGGTCGGAAAGACCGCGTTTGCTCTCAATATGGCCTTAAACGTGGCAAAGCAAAATATCCCTGTCGGCATATTCAGTATGGAAATGTCGCTCGACCAGATAGTAGACAGGTTCTTGGCATTGGAATCGGGGGTTAGTTTGCATCATCTCAGAACCGGAAAACTGGGCGAAGAACTTCAGGATGTGGCAGGCGCCTGCGAGACGCTCCGCTCCCTGCCTATTTACGTAGACGATACGCCTTCTCCGAATATTCTTCAGATGAGAGCAATGGCAAGACGCCTTCAGGCCGAGCGCGGATTAGGCCTGCTTATAGTCGATTATCTTCAGCTAATGTCCTCGAGAAGAAATTACGACAGTCCCGTTCAGCAAGTAACCGAAATATCGCGAGGTTTGAAGGGATTAGCCAAAGAATTGAACATACCAATAGTAGCCGTTTCTCAGCTGTCTCGAGCCGTTGAACAAAGAGAGGGCCACAAACCTCGGCTGTCCGACCTGAGAGATTCGGGTTCTATCGAGCAGGACGCCGACCTGGTGATGTTCATACACAGGGACGATAAGATAAACTTTGAAAAAGCCAAAAAAGAGAACAAGGTGAACCGGGCCCAGGTCGTGATCGCGAAACACCGCAACGGCCCTACCGGAGAAATAGGATTTTATGTTGACCCGGCCAGTTTGCGGTTCAAGACGGAAGATAAGTTCCATACCGATGAATATTTAATGGGGGAGGTAATATAAACTGAAAATTAAAATTGAAAAATGGAAAACGACAAGGTAAAATTTAAAATCGAATTAAAGAAGAGGATATATGCTTGGGTTTTAAGGTTAATAAAGTTCTTAGATATTTTGCCAAAAGATCCAATATCAATAAGAATATCTGACCAATTGTTTAGAAGTGGTAGCAGTATATGCGCTAACTACATTGAAGCCCAGGCATCAAGTTCTAAAAGGGATTTTACTAACTTTTTACATCATTCTTTAAAATCAGCCAATGAATCTAAGTTTTGGCTAATGGTACTTATTGATACTAATCGTGGAAATTCAGAAGAGGTTAAAATTATTCTGAAAGAGTTAATAGAAATCTCGAACATTTTAGGAGCAAGCATCCTGACATTAAAAGCGAGAAGATAATTTTTAATTTTTAGTTGTCGTTTTTACTTTTTCATTTTCTGTTTTAAATTTATAAACTACTAAACATGAACACCAAGTTCCAACAACTGGTCAAACTGTTTCAGCGACTCCCTGGTGTCGGTCCTCGGCAAGCCGCTCGTTTTGTCATTGCCCTGCTTGACCGGCCGGAAGAAGACCTCAAGGAACTGGGCACTGCCATCAGTAACCTAAAACAAGAAATAAGTTTCTGCGGCGAATGCTTCAATATTTCAGACAATTCCCATTGCCATGTTTGTTATGATACAAAAAGAGACAGAAACAAACTGATGGTTGTTGAGAAAATAACCGATCTTGAATCAATAGAAAAAACGGGATTGTATAGGGGCCTCTATCACGTACTGGGGGGAGCGATAAATCCTTTGGACAAAATAAACCCCGCCAATCTCAGAATAAAGGAATTGGAAAAGAGATTGGGCGAAATGGCCGAGAGCAACGATATCGAGCTCATCATAGCCACTAACCCCAATACGCCGGGCGAAACAACCGCATTGTATTTAAGAGACATTCTTGCCAACAAAAAAGGCGTGTCGATCACACGCCTTGGCCGCGGTCTCTCCTCCGGCTCAAATCTTGAGTATGCCGACGAAACAACATTAAAACACGCTTTAGATTATAGAAAATAAAAAAGTCGCACTTTCGCGCGACCTAACCGTTCATCTCTAACGAAAGACATTTAACCGCTCCGCCGGACTTTAGAAACTCTGACATGTCGTTTTCTTCAACCGTATATCCTATTGATGTCAGGAGATTGCGGACCCGGCACCTCCCTATCTTTGGCGTAAAAACCATATCGTCAAAAACCACGCTGTTACAAACAAACAGGTCGGCATCTTCTTTCGTTATACTAACGACATTTCTTCCTAATTTTTCTAGCGTCCGAATGGCTTCACTGCTAAAGGTGTCCGAATGGATAATTACTCTATTCGCACTTCTTAAACTAAGGAGGCAGGTGTCCAGGTGATAGAAGATATTCTCGTGAGGAAGATAATGGTCAAGGGAATTAAAACGTAACGGAACCACAACAATATTAGCATCAAGACCATAAATCATAGAAGAAATTTCTTCCACGGCCCTCTCGTTTGTTCTCACGCCATACCCTATCAAAAGAGTATTTTTATCTAAGAATAACGCATCGCCTTGGCCCTCAAAGATTGCCTCGTCAGATAAGGATAGTATTCTACTGGAACCGTAAATACGTCCAAAATAGTTTCGGTTATGTTCTTTTTCTCCTCTTCTTTCTTCCTCAAGAAAATTACTTAATACGAAGTGGCCTCTCACCGGCAAGCCCGCATTGGCAACAAAGGTCATGTCTTCTAAGCCGGGTTGGCTTTCCATGATATATACAACCACGCCATGCCGCCTAAAACTCTCGCGTAATGCCCACCATTGATTACTGGCCAAGTCCTTTCCGGGAGGATTGTCTGGATTCATCATCCTGTTGGTTAAAGACCTACGAGTAACATTGAAAAAAGCAGGTCTGCACATGGTTATATGCGACACAATGCCCTCTTTTGTTAAATAACTTGAGATAGAGCCAAACTACCATTTAATAGTTTAATGGCAAGTAGCCACAAACAAAAATTTCCGCTTAAGCGGAAATTTTTGTTATTTGAACTTTGGTATAGGGTTGTCTGTGCCCCTTTTTCTTATGTTGCCTCGTCTTAGATTTATACCTGAAAACCATCTTCTTTTTACCTTTCCCTTCTTCCAAAACCTTGGCTGTTACCTTTGCCCCAGGAACGGTCGGCTTGCCGACTTTAACCTCGCCATTAGCCACCAGCAAAACATCGTTAAAAGCCACGGAATCCCCTTCGTGTTCTAACTTCTCAATAACCAAAATATCACCTTCGGCGACTTTATATTGCTTACCCCCTGTTTTAATTATTGCGAATGTCATAGTCGCTAAATACTAGTCCTTTTTTTAAGATTTGTCAATTCTGTAATGAGGTGCTAATATGACGATAATATCGCTCTTTTGTCTCGAGGGTCAAAAATGGGAGTCAAGGCATCAAGTTACAAGCTGAATATTTTCTGTAAAAAGCATCCGAATTATCGGGGTATCAGAATACCGAAGAAGTGTGACAGTTGTGCTCTACTTTATGTTCTTTTACATCAACATACAGAAGCCGGGCCCGATAAGCTGGGCAATCTTAATCCTTATGTTTATTTCCTGAATGTCGATTTACAACAAGCATGCAAAGGTTTGTTGGTAAAACCAGAACTTGCTCCGTCAAGATTAGAGTTTACTAAAAAACCGAATACCGAACAAATGCATTATCCGGGGTGCCCGGCAAATCCTTCAAACTCAGAAATGATAAAGAACATGGCCCCAGAAATGAGGAAAAATATTGATATCGGCTGTACCTGCGCCCAAGCAAGTAGAGAATAACTTAAAGCGACACATGGTCGCTTTTTATATTGGCAGCGCCACGGAGAATCGAACTCCGCTTCCATGCTTGAGAAGCATGTGTCCTAACCGATAGACGATGGCGCCATAAAACTACCTGATTTTAACACAAATTTCTGATTTGACAAAATAGGTAAAAGTGTGATATAATTGTATTATACGGTTCTCAACAGAACAGAGAGGAGTCGAAAGATGCGAACCTTCGTACCCATCGGTGGACTGATCGTGTTCCTTATCCTCGTATGGTTCAGCACCTGGTTCGGCAACACCGCCGACAAAGCGCTGAATACCTGCACTGCCGTCGAGCAAGCGCTCGGCGACGAGTGCCAGCCCCCTCGATAGGGGGCTTCGTTCTACTTAGAAAGCCATTTTTTGGACTGCCTCACCAGCAGTTCTTTCTTTTTATCCGGTTCGGCCATTATTTCCTCAACTATTCTTTCCATCCTCATTCCTTGAGAGCCCTTCACCAATATCAAATCGCCTTCCTTTACCAACTCTTGGACCTTTTTCTTGGCCATATCTGCCGTATCAAAAGTGTGGATATTTTCTTTTGGCATCTGATTTCCTGCACTGTCGGCTATGAATTTTGCTCTTGCACCGACGCATACCAATACGTCAACGAAGCCATCCACCAAGTCCCCTACCGTCTGGTGCGCCTGAATAGCGTACTTGCCTAATTCCAGCATATCTCCCAATACGGCTATGCGTCTTTTGGCGGGCAGTTCCCTCAACACGCTTAATGCCAAATGAGTCGAGGCCGGAGAGGCATTATAAGTATCGTCAATGATCCAGGAATTCTTGATACCGGCCAGTATCTTGAGCCGGCCTTTCGGTCCGTCGTAGTATGACAGGGCGTCGCTTATCTCAACCAGATTCATATCCAGCGCGATCCCCACTGCGGCTGCTGCGGCGGCGGCATACGCTTGCGACGGACCAAGCGAGCCCATTACATTTACAGGCACGAAACTGTTCGGACCGTAATGAAGCTTAAAGCTTGTACCAAGCGGTATGTTGTTATCCGTTTTGTGATCAAAATTAGAGACCCTCACTTCAGCCCCTTCTCCGAATCCGTAAGTTATTACCGTTGCCTTTGTTCTTTTTTCCATATCCAGCACAACGTCATCGTCAGAGTTGAGAATGGCATAACCGGTCGGCGCAAGCGCCTCTATCAGTTTTGACTTCTCTCTCGCCACCGCTTCCGAACCGGAGAAAAATTCAACGTGGACCGGTATTTCTCCGACAGCCGTGACAACCCCGATGTGAGGTCTGAACTTTTTCACCAGGCGTTTAATGTCTCCTGGCTTATCTGCTCCGTATTCAAGAACCAGCACCTCCGGGTAATTCCTTGCAAAGAACCAGCCGAAAAACGAGAGGTGCAGAACCTTTGCCCAAAACCACAAAGTATTGCCGCCTTCATAGTAATCATCCATCCAGTTGCCGACAATCACCAATGGCACGCCGAACTCGTTGTTTAAATTGCCCTTTCCGGAACGAACCCTTTTGGTACTGCTTAAAACGGCGGTAATCGCCTCTTTGGTCGACGTTTTGCCGACATTCCCGGTAATGGCAATTATCACGGGCTTAAAACGCCACAAATACATTCGGGCTATAAAATTAATCTTCCAGATAATTATATTTTTTATTAACTCTTTCATCTTCTTGTGGGAGGAATGCTGTAGTAGTTTAACAGAAATTGCGTTATCTCCTTGAACGTAGGCGATAAGCTGTCGGCTGCAAAAGTGATCCCCTTGGGCCTGTCTACTTTTATCAATATCACAAATTTGGGGTCAAAGGCAGGAGCAAAACCGAGGAAGTCGTGGATATACTCATTCTCAAGATAGCCGCCTTTGCCGTCCGGTATTTGGGCCGTTCCCGTCTTGCCAGCTATATCGTATCCGCTTATGCGGGCTTTATCGAAACCATTGTCTACGACGCTTACCAGCATCGACTTGAGTTTTGTGGCGGTTTTCTCCGATATCGGTATGGCAACTATTTCCGGCTGAGTCAATTCCTGGCCGCCGCCTTCTTTGATCATCTTTTTAACCACATAGGGTTTCATCAATTTGCCGCCGTTGGCAATAGCCGAATAGGCGTTGATAAGCTGTAAGGGGGTCACCGCTATCCCCTGCCCGAACGAAGCCGTAAGAAAGTTTATTTTTCTTCCGCTGTAAAGGTTGGTTATATCCCCAGGCACTTCACCCGGCAGATCGATACCCGTTTTTTGGCCGAAGCCGAAGTTGATGGCATAATTCAAAAAGTTATCATCGCCAACCTGGTCTTGTACGTACATCGCTCCGGTGTTTACGGATCTTTCAAGGACCTGGGACATTGTTACCGTCCCGAACACTCTTTCGCTGAAGTTTTTTATCCTATATCCGGCGACTTCCCTGAAGCCCTCGTCCTTGAAAGTCGTTTGGGGCGTTACTGCTCCAAGGTCCAGTCCCATAGCCATAGTTATCGGCTTGAAAGAAGAACCGGGTTCAAAAATTTCCTGAACGCCTCGATTTAAAAAGTTCCTCGGTTCGTATTCGCTGTAATTGTTGGGGTCGAAAGTGGGCCTGTCAGCCATAGCCAATATTTCGCCCGTATTCGGGTCCTGGATAATTATCGTGCCGCCGGCCGCTTCCAGTTTGTTCATTAGGACATCCAATTTATCCTCCGCGGCTTGCTGGATGTTCTTATCCAGGGTCAGGACGATGTCAGCGGGCCTGTCTGTTTTTCCACTTCCGAACAGTTCATCGTCATAGAATGCTTCTATGCCATACTGGCCGGATCTTTTGTCGCCGCTATAGCCCAGAAAACCAAGGACACTTGCGGCCAAAGAGCCACCCGGATAGTATCTGTCCGTTTCATAAGTGATGCCGAGCCCCTTTATGCCGAGTGCTTTGATGGCTGCGACCTGTTCATCGTCTATCCTTCTCGAAAGAACGCGGAATTTATCGGAGCCCGAGTCGATCATATCTTTCACTTCATTCTCATCGATCCCCAGTACGGAACTTATCCGGCCGGCGGTCTCTGCGGAGTTCTGGGTATTTATTTCGGCAGGAACTATGTAAGCAAGGGGGAATTTTTTGTTGGTGGCAACCAAATATTCCTCCAAATATATATTGCCTCTGGCCAATACGTTGGTAATGTTCTCGCTCTGAGCCTGAGCAGTCCGCGAGTAAGAGTGATGCCTAATATAAGTCAGGACGAAAAGATTATAAGAAATAACGGCCGCAGCCGCTAAGATAAGAACGAAGTAGGCATTGATACGAAGGTTGTCGTGTTTAGCCATAGGTCGCGGTGACAGAGGGCGCGCAAATTCTACTTTTGAAGAGCGACGTTGCCACTTTCAAAGATATGAGAAACGTACGTCGCTTGGACCATGTTTTGTCCCTGGGCAAAACTGAGTATAGAAGAAGGATCCTCAATTGACAATTTTTGAGCGGTCAGAAGGCCGTTGAGCTCCGTAAGGCCGGATAATTCTTCGTTCAGCAGGCCTATTCTGTAATTGGAAGAGGTTATGACATTTGAAACCACCACAAAGTACATCGTAAGGAAAATAGCCGCCGCCAGCAGAAATACGTTAAAAACCCCGATACCGGTATAGTTTAAAGTGTGTGTGTTGTGTTTAAGTTGCTTCATCCCAGTATATCAACCTCGATTTATCTATTGCCGTCTTGGTTATTTAAATCGAGATTGATGGTTATGTTATTTAATCAAATTATTTAAGTAATACACGACGATATTGCCTGAAGGCAGATCGAGGTTGTATTACTGGGTCATAATTTCTCTACTATTTTAAGTTTTGCGCTTCTGGACCGAGGGTTTGTCTTTTGCTCCTCCCACGATGGCTTTACGGTGCCTTTGACTACGAATTTTACTATCCCCTCTTTGGCTCTTTTCTTAAAGAGCTCCCTGACAATTTTGTCTTCAAGGCCCTGGAATGATATCACCGCCAGCCGGCCCCGCTGTTCCAGTACGTCTATCGCGGAAGACACCCCTTTCTCGACATTTTTTAATTCCGCATTTACCTCTATCCTTAATGCCTGAAATGTCTTTGTCGCAAAATGGATCTTCCTTTTCTTGTACCAGAACGGCACCGATTCGCCTATCACTTCCACCAGACCCGATGTTGTTAATATCGGTTCTCTCCTTCTGGCGTGAACTATATTTTTAGCTATGCTTTCCGCAAATTGCTCTTCCCCATATTCTTTAATAATTTTTTCAAGTTCTTCTTTACTGTAAGTATTTACAATTTCTGCTGCTGTTTTTACTTTTTCATTTTTACTTTTTACTTCTCGATATGCGTTATAACGCATATCGAGGGGCTCGTCCTTTCTGAATGAAAATCCTCTCCCGCTTCTCTCGTAATGCCACGAAGATAATCCCAGATCGAACAATATCCCTTTCGGTCTGAAATTATGTTCACGGACGATGTTTTCAATGTTCGTATAACTATCGTTGACCAGAGTTATGTTCTCCCTTAATTCGTGATTCTTAATTCTTGATTCGGTCTCCTTAAACAACACCGGGTCCAGTTCGATTCCCAAAACCTTACCACTAGGCGCAACCCGTTCTGCGATTGCTAATGTATGCCCGCCGCCGTCCAAAGTAGCGTCAATAATTTGGTCGCCCGGCTTGGGGTCAAGATATTCGACCACTTCCTTTAAAAGTACCGGCTTGTGAACCGAATTGTTGTCCATATTACATAATTCCCAATTCGCCAAGCTTCTCGGCTATCTTGTCGGAATTCCTTTCAAGGTCGGACCTGTAGTTGTTCCATCTCTCTTCGTCCCAGATCTCCAAACGGTTGAACAGCCCAGCCACCACTATCGACTTTTTCAGGTCCGCATATTTTTTTAAATGTTCGGGGACCAATACCCTGCCCAATGAATCGAACTCTACTTCCGTCGCTCCCGATAAGAATAACCTGGCAAACGCTCTTGTATCCTGCTTAGCCACTGATAACCCGGCCAGCATCTCGGCAAAAGGCGCCCATAACTTGCCAGGGAAGATAAATAAACAATTATCCAGTCCCCTGGTCAGTATCGCTCCTTCACCCAATTCTTTCCTGAATTTTGAAGGTATCGCCAATCTCCTTTTGGCATCCAGATTGTGCTTGTATTCGCCTATCAACATCGTTTTTACTTTCCAAGTTATCCACAGTTTTTATGACTTATACCCACTTCTATCCACAATCTAACACTATGCTCTCATTATATACCACCAGTTTTCAATAAAGCAACCCGAGTTGTGTATAACTAAAAACGGCTATATGCCGTTTTTACCATCTTGGCAGAAAATTTGGTATGAGGTCAGTAATAAATAAGTGAGTTTATTTTGGTCCGGTATTTTTTTAATTTATCTCTTCCGCCCAGCGGCAATTCGATCAAAAACCCCAAACCGACGACGTTTCCGCCAAGCCGTTTCACAAGCTTAACCGCAGCTTCAGCGGTTCCTCCGGTTGCTAAAACGTCGTCAATAATCAAAACTCGTTCGCCCGAACTTACGGAGTCGACATGCATTTCAAGCAAACTTTCTCCGTATTCAAGTTCGTGGGTCTGAGAGATCTTGTCGTAAGGAAGCTTTCCTTTCTTTCTTGCGGCTACCATACCGGCGCCGAGTACATAAGCCACAGCAGACGCAAATAGAAATCCTCTTGCGTCTATTCCTACCACTTTGTTTATTTTCATTTTTTTAAACGGTGTGGCCAGTCCTTTAACCGCTGCTTTAAACGCCTTTTGATCTTCAAGGAGGGGCATTATGTCCTTAAAGCTGATGCCTGGAGTCGGAAAGTCTTTAATTTCTCTTATTTTTCTTTTCAGAAAGTTTCCCGTTTTTTTCAAGATTCGACCTTCGGCAGTAAAAAGAACTTTGACTAATTAAATACAATTTGGTCAATTAGTCAATATGTGCCAGATAACAAAAAACGGAATAACCTATTCCGTTTTACCCTCGTAAAGCTTTCTGTGTTCAACCGGGCGGCCTTCCTTTCCTGCCCTTTCAATGCCGAACTTCATACCTCCTGAAATTCCACGATCTGTATAGACCACCGTGGCTTCCGCCAGGGACCCCCACGCTAAACCCGCTTCAATGCCAAGTTTCCTCTCTTCCGGCTTGTTATCGTCTAGAACTCCCGGCTGGGTGTATAGCAAGTGGCTTGCGATAGGCGCTTCGCCGCGCAGAAGACAGTCGTGTAAACATTCACGAGCATAAGCAAGGTTTTTTTCTACGTCACCGGCATAAGGACTCTCCAGGATCACTCTCCGCATTTCAACCTCGTATAATTAGGTGCTGTTAAGAGAGTATCAGTTGTTAATTTTGAGTCAAGAGGGTTATGTTGTGGGCCGTGTAGGAGTCGGACCTACCGCCTTCCGAATGTGAATCGGACGTTCTACCGATGAACTAACGGCCCCAATATTTCTAATTATAACCCTAACTTATTGATAATCTTTTCGTGGGGTCCCTCTAGTAGTACCCTGATAAACCTGTCGAACATCCCATAGCGATACTGGAACTCATCTTTGTCCATCAAAGTGAACTTGATCTCCTTGCCTACTTCCGCTTCCAAAGCAGTGAGAAAGGCCCTCAATTTATTCTTGCTTATGTCATCCCCCACAATGAACAGGTCTGCAACCGTATCGTAAAGATCCGAACCGGTGTTCTCGGCCAAAAATATCCCGGAGGTTACGGCCAACTTAATTCTTCCGAGTCCCAGTATCTTTCTAACCATTTTGTCTTTCTCCGCGGGGGAGGACTTCAATATCAAACTCTTCAGTTCGCCAAAAAACTCAAACTCCGGATCAAGAAAGTAAGCGGCTTTTTGGTTTTTATTTATCAGCCCGAGTTCAGACAAAGTTCTTAACTCACTCTTTGTCTCCTCAAATGGTTCTTGGATCCTCTTCGATATTTCCTGCGCGTTAAAGTTTCCAGGGTAATTCCTGAACAAAAACTTCAACAACTTGACCCTGATCCGAGAACCGAATAATTTATCAAGAGTATTCTTTGACATTTTGGCCTCTTCATTTAGAATTAATAGTAGTAGATTATCTGAACTTAACTTAAATTGCAATGGAGAAAGTTTTTCTTAAATCCACATCTCAAGAAATAGTTATTAAGGGAAGCTCAAAAGAGGGCCATACCGATGTCTTTGCCTACGATTATTATGACGACGACGACAAAAGAAAGCTCGGAGGCCTCTACATCATCGGCAACGTTAACCGTCCCGCTGCCGACATTGACGGCGCGTTGAGCCGCAGAGACGATGACTCCCCCGACATCACTTACGTCACCAACCTCGTCGCTTCCCTGGCTAAGCGCGAATACTACTCAAGGCCCGATATATCTCCACGGGATGCTTTCTCGGCAACTCTCAAAAAAATAAATGACGTCGTGGAAGAATTCTTCTCCGCCAAAGGCGGATCCGCCTATGGCGGAAAGGGGTTAAAAATGAATATCGGCATATTTGCCGTTGCCGGAGAACAGATACTCATATCCAAACTCGGCAAATTCAAAATAGTCCTCGGCAGAGAATCAAGGACGGTAGACATACTCAACAATGTAGACCTTTTCAGCAAGGAGCAAGTCGAAGAGAAAGAGTTCTCCAATATCGTCTCGGGGAAAATAATGGCCGGCGACAAACTATTCGCTTTTTATCCCAATCGCATGGTCACTGCGAGAGAAAAGGCCATAAAAGCAGATCTTTTGAGGTCCGATGCCGGACAATTCGCGGAAAAAATAAACTCGGTGAAAGAAACAAAACCGGACTTCGATTGCGGAGCATTGTATCTCTCTATAGATAACCACAAGGAGCTGGCGGTCAAAAAACCAAAACCGGTAAGCCCTGTAAACCTTGAAGTTGAAGTACCAAGGATAATATCGTCCGAATTTTCTCTGGGCAGAAAAGTAAATCCTCTTCTGGCATCGATCCTGGCTCCCGTAAAGATGGCAAGGGATTTGTACGGTTCTTGGAGAGGAACCCGTGCCCTAAAGGGGAAGTTCATCCTCCTGTCGTTCGTAGCCGGTGTTCTGGTGGTCGGCGTCGTTTTGACTAAAATGTTGGTGGTCATAGACCCTGAAAGGCGCAAGCTGAATGCGGTCATTGACCAGACCCAAAACAACCTGAAACTGGCACGAACAAAGATAGACCAAAACGACCTCATCGGAGCACGCCAACTGCTTGTCGATTCTCTTTCCAGTATTTACACCGTGGGGCTCACAAATGACAGAACCGAAAAAACAACCGAAGAGGTTTATGGGGTTCTGGACGACATAGACAAAGCGGTTGATGTCTCCCCGTCCCTGCTTGAATCAATGCCGGAGGAATTGAACCAAAGAATTGCCGTGCTGAACGCTCATAAAGATCTCGGCATTGCTATGGATATTTATGAGAACAACTTATATGTCCTAACCCCCGACAACATATTGAAACTTTCTGATGTTGATAAAACCGGCCCCAAAGAACCATCATCATGGCTTAAGTCGAATACCCTACCCTCTCAACCTATAACGCTCGCGGTTGATGGAAATATTTATATAATGAACAGTTCAGGGACTCTTGCCGTTTATTACAAAGGCGAGAAGGCCTCGGAGACCAACACATTCCTTGTTTCAAGCGGCGGAGACGTCCTCCTGACATCGAAAAATTCAGACAAACTTTATTTGGTAAACAAAACCCTTGCCAGGATATACGAACTTGATAAAGGATCAAAAACTCTTCTTAGAACCCTAAAGGTCGGCAGCTCTGAACCTTTCGTTGACGCTTACCTATACGGCGACAATACGATAATTATAACCACCAGAGACAATCGTATTTGGGAGATCAAATAATCAAAAACCGGGTATTGCCCGGTTTTTGATTATTTGAGTTCGCTCGAACCGCCTGTATTGATGAATTATTTCCCCCACCATTTCCTCCATTTTTATTACTGTCCTTCCCAGGACGGCCACGAGCCACGACTGGGTCAGCTTCAAAAGCCACTTTACCGTCTAGATACTTGGGGATTCGAGTCTGAATAATTAACCTCCTCTTTGGAAAATCCACATGTATCTTTTTGATAAACTTTAGCAACTGAAGGGCAAATTCTTTCTGTTTGTCATATGGCGCAATGAAAAATCCAGTATGCTTCCTTTCGCTATTTCTTTTCTTAATATCCTCCATATCTTCAGCCCACGGCTCTATACGCTTCTTCTCTAAACTGGCCTTAACTTCCTTAGCCCAAATTGCGAGACTATCGATACGCTTCTTCTGTTCTTCCTCTCCGACAAGAGATTGCCGTATAAACCGTATCCTCTCTTCAATAGTCTTAATTCGTGGATTAGAGTTATGCTTGGTCATTCTTGCCTTGAAGGTCTCCTTGTCAATCTGGCCATTCTCATAAAGGTCTAAGATTCTGTCGGGTTTTTCACGAATTTTCCCTAGCTCTTTTGTTAATTGCTGAAGTTCAGCTTCTCTTTTCTTATCAGCATCGGTAGTATCTCCGCCCTCCAGAAATTCCAGAACCCTATCGATATTTGGTTTCGAATAATCTCCACTGCGGGCCGTAGCAAACAAAAAGAATTTCCCTGCATGGTTGTAGATGCCCCTAACGAGATTACGTTCAGAAATTCTACCGCAACCATCTGGACAACGTTTTTTGTATTTGAATGCTACTGGCGGTTTCCTGAAGCCATAGTGATAAGATTCGTTGGGCGTGTTCGCACTGCTGGTTAATGTATGCAATTCATGGCCACATTTAGCACACCAAACGTATGGCCTGAATGGGTATTCTCTTTTATGGTTACCCCTAGAACGCTTTATTTTTTCATTTTTAATTTCCTGGACTTCTGCAAAACGTACATCTGATATAATTGGCAGACATGTATATATATGCACCACTTCGCCTGTCATCTTCCAGACCACGGGTAGTTTTCCTATATAAATCTCATTACTGAGCTTGTCTTGAACTGAATCTTTAATCCATTTATGTTCAGGGTTTTTAGCTGTTACTGATGGAATTCCTTCTTTGTTTAGAAGGTCTACTATCTGTCTAATAGTTAATTTCTCATCGACATACAAGTCAAATATTCTTTGGATAATTGGTGCCCTGGATGGATTTATTATTAATGCTCCCTTTTTATTGGGGTCTAACAAATAGCCATCGGGCACATGACCGTTAGCAGGCCAAATGTTGGCTTTGATATCTCTTAGCTTAGATGCTCGTGTTCTGGATTTTATCCTAGTATGTTCCATCCTCGCACCCATGAGAAGCATTGTTCTTGAGTTCTTAATGGCATCGGCTATGTCGGGACTATATGCATCTGGCGTGTTTGCATATGGTTGGTCTATAAAGTAAACTTTGCAACCCGTTTCTTCAATTCTTCTTAAATAATTCAAACCAAATTCCTCATCACGAGCTATTCTATCTATTGCGGTAACTAATAGAATATGAAATTTGCCCAAACGGGCATCTTCAATAACGTCAGGTGCATACTTGCGGTCAGAGGCAAGCGTATCGCCACCAATATTGTGGTCTAGGTATTCTTTGAATACGATATAGTCCAACTTCTTCACACGTTCCATCAAGCTGTATCTCTGTGAATCTTCGTCAGACTGGGAAGTACTGCCTCTTAAATAAAGTGAAACTACAGGTGTTTTAGTATCATTGTTATCCATCTCCTGTATTATATATCCGTCAATTTATCAATGCAATAGTGGATAATTGAGTAGAACTATTCCCTACCAGCAAAATACATTAAAGCACATACATATAACTATTTTGCTATCTAAATCTTATTTAAATTTATCTTAAGTCTTGAATATTTGAATTTTGAGAAATCTAAAACCATATAGACGGCAGAATTCCATCCCTTGCTTTCGCACGTGGGAAGTCTCCCCTCTATTGGCATAACTTGGTAGGATTTGCACCTATCCTGGGCTTTACCACTTAACTTAGGTTTGCCCTATTAAAAAGAATAATGAGAAGCCCTCCAGAAAGCTTGGGGAATCTATGAGTATTTTCGCCTGGTGAAAATACTACCAGATTCCCAGAGCCTTACGGGAAAGAAGGTTGCACTCATTGTTAAGATTTATTTCAGCCCTTCAAAGATATTTCAATCTTCTGAGGCAATAGAAGCTTCAGTTTATCTCCAGCACCTCTTCTACGTTTATATGTCAGAGGCTGGCCTGACCTGGCTCACAATTACATTGCCCAGCTTCTCCGCTGGCTTCTACCCCCTATCAGGGGCATTTCAGGATTTACTTACTCAATCTTTAACGGCCCTCATTAGGTACCTAGACTGATTAAGTCGCATCATTTTCAAGAGCCAGCTTCGCTGCGAACTCGCAACTAGAACCAACTCATTGTGGATTGGTTACCACCACGGACTGGGCTAACTCACCGTACCACCGTGTCAACAGTTTTACATGTTGGAATCTTTCCCCACATTCTTATCCCGTGTGGTTAACTTCTGCCAAAAATCCCGCAGGAAGTGTAATTTACACTTTTGAAACTATTATTCTCATAATAATCTCTGAACTGTAAACTTATCGCCATCTCGGAACCACCAGCTTATACTAATTCTTTTTGATAGCCAGTAGCTCCGAGATTGTGATAAATAAAAACACTACTTATATTCAAAGTATCCGCTATGGGTGAGCCGTGGAATCATTGTAGACCCACAACGGTTACTTTACTCGTAAGTAGTGCTTTCCACGGCTACTTACCTACGACAGGGCAAATGTTCTGATATATCAGACATCTCCCCAATAACAAAACGAGCACCCGAAGTCCGAAGACTCCAAGTGCACGTTATGTTTATTTTCTTATTTCGAGAACTGAGAGTAAACTCTTACTCTTTATACTTCCATTTTATCAAAACGACATATACTTGTCAATAGCAGAACTGTTTATAACTAAGTTGTCAACTACGTGTAGTGTATAAAGTCTAACTAATTCTTATACACCGAGATTAGTTTTGTTGAGATTTTACGAGACTGGCAGTTATCGGTTTGCCTATTTCGGCTGATTCTTGCCCGTTAACAAACCAACCCTCACGTAATACCGTTCCAGCGTTCTTCTTCACCCCAAGAACGATATAGAGGCCCAGGGAGTACTTATAGCCTTCGTCTTGGTTTGTGAGATATGCTAATTTCTCCATGTCATCACCTGCTGGATAATTACTTGTCTCGGCTTCCATTGCAAACATATTAAAATCATCGGTACCCCTAACATGAATCACCAAATCTACCTCAATCCTGCGGTCATGAAAATCACGCTTTGGGTCATCTCCATGTTTATCATACGAAGTATTAACCTTAAGATTTTTACTGATAATTTCTGGAGTGATACTTCTAATATTCCCCGCCCAGCACTCCACGAACGCTCTTTCAGACCGCCCTCTAATTAAGATGTCCCCGTCCTTATCAAAAGTTTTGTGCAGAGAATTAGCCAGAATATCAACTAGGCCTGGAATACCACCAATTTCTTCTAAAATTTGTTCTTTTGTTAGTGACATACATTTTGATGTCCCCGCTTCGGTTCGACATCTTTCGTTTTATTCCCCAGTACACTCCCCCATAAATTGAGCTGCGTTATCCACTACTCTTAGTGGATGTATCCAACAATCCCTGTTCAAGAAATCTTCAGATTACCGCATCCGCATTCAATTGAATCCTTATCCTTGTAATACTCTACAAATTGATGGCACTTATCACACCACAGCTCCTTTTCGAGCTTAAACCATTCTTCAGCTGCTCTTTTAATTTCCTGAGGAGAAACTGACGTTGGACTATTTGTCCTAGCATGAGATACAAAGTTACGCAGTATCGGTTCATATTTTTTAGCCTCGGAGACTTGTTGGGTTACGGCATGATTTTTTGCCTTATCTTTAAGTCTTTTGTGCAGTGCAACAAACAGCTCCTCCATGCTGGGAGGGTCATTCTTGGTATACCGATACCGAATTTCGGCGCATAGGTTTTCGCAAAACTCATTCAGCAACCCCTCGACATGTCGCTCCAAAAGCCAGCCAGCAGTTTCTATTTTTGTAGAATCATCAAGATTTTCTTCAATCTCTTGTTGCGTGGTTGTTGCGACATCAATCGTTGCTCCAGTTTCGTATTTCCAATTCTTTATTTTCTTCGCTATCCAACCTGGAAACCGTCTCATTATTTTCTGAAACCAATAAAGGTCGTGTGTGAAAAGTACCACCTGATAATCAATAAATTCCTTATCAATCAAATCAAGCAGAGTATCCCTCTTGTCTATATCTAGGCTGTTCATTATATCATCCAATACAATGAATTTGCAGTCCTGATTAAATTGTTTGATACACGTAAAATAGACCGCCAGCCCCAAGCTATTTAATAATGATTCGCTCAGCACTTTATAGGCTGGTTTTACGGAAACATCATAGTAGTGAAGTTGAATCTCTGCTGACCGCCCAGCTGCCTTGCCCTTCTCTTCATTCAAGACAATCTCAATATTTTTTATATCTTTATCATCACGCAAGATACTAAAATATTTACCTATTCTCTCCGAAATTTCATTAAAGCGAGATTTTATATCGTCCTGGATAAGACCGATTAATTTGTTGCTCACAACGATAAATGAATCGACTTGAGCAGTTGTAAAGGAAAGCTCTGCCCGTGCCTCTTCAATATCAAGCCACTTAATTCTTACCTGGGTGAGTTTTTCAATATCCTCAGCAAGTTTTAAGTCCTCTTTTGATGGCTGAATCTTCGTTTTCTCAGTTGAGATTTGTTTTAAAATTTCCTCTTTTTCCATCACCACCCCATCAACTAATTCCTTGGCTATAGGTGTTGCGATATTACCAAAGGGGTTGGCGAGCCAACCGACCTCCAGTCCCGAAAGAGCAGTCTGGTATTCCTTGGTTTTCTCAAAACTGATGCCTGGAATAATCTTTTGAACCTCATCATACTTGGCTATAATCCCGCCAACATTATTCGATTCCAAACGCAGAGAAGATTTAAGAATCGCTATCGATTTCTCAATCGCCTCCTTATCCTGTTTTACTTTTGTAAGCAAGCTCAACTCTTTCTGGATATGCTCCACAAGTTCTCCTCTTTCCCATTGAGTACCGCATACTGGACATAGCACGGAAGTTTCTGTTCGTTTCGTCAGCGCAGAAAGAGCCTGGTCATATAAGCTAATAACATCAATTTGTCCAACTTTTTCCTTCTCTTTCTTAAAGGTTTCGACCTGGCTCTGTCCCTGAGTTAACGAATCTGGCAACTGGCTATTTACCCCAAAAAGGTTGATATCAGTCTCTGCTCTGGTAAGTTTATCGACCGTAATACCAACGGATGAGGTAGCACGTAGCTTTGCAAACTCTGGTATGTAATTAAGAAGAGACCCGATATCTTTGCATGTCTCGATTTTGTATGTTTTCAGAATTTCATTCCCGATACTCAGAACATCGGTCTCTCCCACTATTGAACTGCCCATCAACTGGGACAACTGCCGTTCTAAAAGTTTTAGATTGCTATCAAGGTCTTCTTTTTTTCTTTTTAGCTCTGGAAGAATCTTAAGGGCAAGTTTTTCTTGAAATGCCAACTCACTTTCAAAGCCCATCCAATTGGCTAACTTCTGGTATTTCTCAACACCAGTATGGTTATAAATAAAATCTATAACTTCCAAATATCGAAGATATGGACGTATGACAAATGATTTGTAGATTTTAACAAAATCTACCTCCGAGGATAATACGGGCTTGGTTATCGTCTTTTGGTTATAGGTCTTCCGTAGGGTTGCCAACTTTTTATCCGTGTCATAAAAATCAAGCTCAACAAAGCTCTCGTCCTTCTTGGGGTCTATCGCTTGATGAGGGTATGCTTTTTCTTCTGCGTCCTGTCGTTTTAACCACTCAACCTTATTATCTTCGGACAAAAACCACTCTAATCCATCAACAAAAGAGGTTTTTCCAGAACTATTTAACCCAAACAAAACAAGGGAGCGAGGTATACTGTCTCCCTTTACGGTCAGAACCAGGTCTTGCTGCTTCAGGATACCCCTGAAACCACTAAGGGTTATTTTCTTTACTTTTATCATATCTCTTTTTAATGACAGCCAGGATTTTTATAGCGGTATCTCTACCCTCTTCGTTCGTATCATTTGCCATAGTTAAGAGGTCGATAAAATCTGGGTCAAGTTCCTTTTGCCCTTTCATATCCTTCAAGTGTTTTTTGATAATTTCACTGCTCATATATATATGGATTATCGCTCTACATGGCCATATTAAAGCAAAAACTGGCACTAATTGCCAGTCTTTTAAGGCCTGACGGTCAGCTGATTACCACTCGAATGTATCAACTACGTTTTCGAGGGCCTTTTTAATGCGGTCAATAATGTTCTGCCGTTCCAGTATCTTCGGAGCCTCAGGCAACAGGTCAACGATATCCTGTCCCTTCGGTAGCTTCTGAGTATAGAGATATTCGCCTATTAAATCCTCAATCTTCTCAAGGGGAATATTCTCAGTCGATGCAATCTCTTTCAAGACAGTGGAGCGTTCACTATTCCAAAATTCAGTGAATGATTTTTCAACATCATCAGCTTTGTGAATCTTGGGAAGATTATTCTCAATGAATTTCCTAATAAGGTCTTTCTTCTTGCGAAGTTTTACGTCACGGTCAAAGATGCGCAAGATATCTTCGGTTTTCTTCTGCCTGACAGCTTCGGAACTGATGTTCTTAAGCCCAGCGATAAGCTGAATAATATAATCAAAATTGATAATATCACGCACCGTTAACTCTATCTCAAAATCAATCTGGTCAAGAATTGATTCGGCCTCGCTTTTATTATCCTTGCGCTCCTCGTGTATATCTAAGTACTTACTCTGATAGTCATAGAATTCTTGTTCGGATATACCCAGTTCATCAAAAGAAAACTCTGCGAAAGTTTCTAAAGATGACTTGATACGGAGCAGGTCACGGAATGTTTTAATAAACACGGCTTTTTCTTCTTCGCCCTTTAGGTCATCCACGGAATCAACTGTCGGCACTTTATTGCGCAGTTCAATAAGCTTATTCGTGAATTCTTTCTTTTGCTCTTCGTAGGGTTTCTTAAAAACAACTTCTTTGGCATTTTCATCTCCAAACAAAGCGAGGGCTTTGTCGGTAGCTAATTTAAGGTTTCTAAAAGAGATTATATTGCCATGGGGCTTATCTGAGTTCAAAAGCCGATTCGTCCTTGAGTAAGCCTGTATAAGGCCGTGATAGCGTAGATTCTTGTCTACATAAAGAGTATTAAGCCTGGGGCTATCAAATCCAGTCAAAAACATATTCACCACCAGGGTAAGGTCAACTTCTTTGTTCTTGATTCTCTTCTGCAGGTCTCGGTAGTAATCATAGAATCTTTCAGTAGAAAAGTTTGTTGAGTAAAGTTTATTATAATCCTTAATGCAATCCTCCAGGAAATCCCTGGAGTGCTTATTGCCAGGCGTACCTTCGCCTGCGAAAACATCTACATCCAACATATCTGAGCTATCATCTTCATTCGCATGATAGGTAAAAATAGTCGCTATTTTAAAGTTGTCTGACTTTTTCTTTTGAAATAATGCGTAATATTTCTTAAGAACTTCGATGCTAGGTGTGGCAAAAAGCGCATTAAACTTTCCATCTTTTGTCTTGCGTTTCCAGTCGGCCAACACATAGTCCGTTATCTTGTTAAGGCGGTCATCGCTTTCCAGTACCTCCTTGGTATCAATTCCTTCTACAAGAGTCTCGGCAAATATATCAGCATCCAGGGTGTCTGGGTCTTTCTGGGTATATTTACCTACATATTCAACTGCAAACCCAAGAACATTATCGTCTTCGATGGCGTGAGTAATAATATATTTATGCAGGCACTGGCCAAATACATCGGCTGTAGTGACTCCGCCGACATTGTTATCGGCGAATATCGGGGTACCAGTAAATCCAAAGAGTTGAGCCCTTTTAAAGAATCCCTTAATTCTAGCGTGGGTCTGACCGAATTGACTGCGATGGCATTCGTCAAAAATAATTACAATCTTCTCGTCCTCTAAATATTTAAATCTCTCCAGATAGGCTTCACGTCCTATCGCTATATCCAGCTTCTGAATAGTCGTTACGATTAGCTTCCTATTCTTGTCTTCCAGTTGTTTGACTAGGTGACTGGTATTATCTGTACCATCTACCGAGCCATCAGAGAACGAGTTAAATTCTTTCGTGGTCTGTATGTCTAAATCTTTTCTATCTACTACGAAGAGCACCTTTTTGACATCTGGCATCCTTGAAAGAACCTGGCTAGTCTTGTAGGAGGTTAGGGTCTTGCCTGACCCCGTTGTATGCCATATATATCCATTCTTATCTGATTCACTTACATGTCTCTCAATGGCCTTAACTGCATAGTATTGATATGGGCGAAGCACCATTGGGATTTGCAACGATTCGGCAAGTACTATATATTCCGCAATCATTTTTGATACCGTACACTTTTCCAGAAAGGCCTCAGCAAATTTATCAAGCTGAGTAGTCTTCCTGTTATTCTCCTCCGTCCAATAGAATGTCTGTTCGTATGACTGCTTTGGATTATTTGAGAAGTATTTAGTATTAACTCCGTTTGAGATTACAAACATCTGCACATATTCAAAAAGTGTTCCCGTAAAAGAATGCTTATGATATCTCTGAATCTGATTAAAGGCCTCCTTCATCTCTATCCCTCTGCGCTTAAGCTCAATCTGTACTAAAGGAAATCCATTAATCAAAAGCGTGACATCATAGCGATTCTCATAATGTCCAGCCTGTGTGACTTGATGCGTTACCTGGTATTCATTCTTGCACCACTGGTCGAGATTAAAGAACCTTATATAAAAGGTAGTCTCGTCATCTCTGGTCAAAGCATACCTATCACGCAGGGTTTTAGCCTTTTGAAAACGGTCACCTTTATTTAGGTGATTTAATATTTTTGAAAACTCGGAATCAGAAAATGCGGTCTTGTTGAACTCCTCTAGCTGAGAACGAAGATTCTGAATCAGGGCATCAGCATCTGCCAAAACAACAGGAGCAAACCCCAACCTTTCGAGTTGTTCTATCAATGCATCTTCAAGTTGTCGTTCTGTTTGTGGAGACACGAAATTCTATTTAAACAAATTTTGCATTAGTCCCTTTTCCCAATTCTTGGTTTTGGCAACTTGCTCTTGTTTTATTTTAATTAGTTCGTCAAGGGAATTATTCATTGAACTAAAGAAATTATATATTTTTAGTTGTTCGGGTTTGGTTGGAATATATAGTACAACGTCTTTTAAATATTTCTTTGGAAGTCCCAGCACCTTTGTTCCTTGTGCGATTATCCTTATTTGTGATTTATACAAGAAACTCCGAACATATACACTCATGAACCCTCGCTCTAATTTGTTAGTTTTAGGACGAGCTATAATAGTGTGCAATCCAGCCAAAATTCGCTGACCATCGAGCGCAATTATTTCTATAGCTTTCCCTATGTCATTATAATCTTCAGAGGCATCGGCAATCACCAAATCTCCTTCTACTAAAAACGATTCGGGGCTAATTCTACTCAAGTCGATATCCTCATTTATATACGGCACCAGCTCATCTTTGGCGTTAAAACTTGTCTTTAGCTTTGTATGAATATCACCATAATGGATATTCTTTACTGAACCTTTATCATAATTGAGTTTATCTTTTGAATACGAATTTGTAGAAATAAAATCATAAACATCTGATAATTTAATCTTCGCCCAATCTGGGTAGGGGTGTCCCTTTTCATCCTTAAATCGAACGTCTCTTGAAAAAACTTTCTTAATGCCATCTTTCTCGAATGGATATCTAATACCAAGTTCCTTGCAAAAACTTGCAAGTTTTTGCGTCAGCTCTCTTTCTTTCTTCTGAAGTGACGCAAGTTCTATCGCCTCTCTTTCTATATTTATAATCTCTTCTTCGTCAAATATATCAATATACCTTGGAATATTTAGATTAAAACCATTTCTTTTAATTTCTTCTAGGCTTGCTCGATGTGAGTATTTTTCCGTCTCACTACGTTCTTTATACGTGTTAAAAATCTTCCGAATATTGTCGTCAGATAGCATGTTTTGATTTTGACCTTTCTCAAACTCTTTAGATGCGTCAATTATAATAATGTCATCATTATCCTTGCGACATTTCTTAAATATAAGAATCACGGTTGAATAGGTTGTTCCATAAAATAAATTTGGAGGAAGTCCTATTATCGCATCGAGATAATTTTGTTTTTCAATGATGTATCTCCTAATCTGCTCTTCGGCATCGGGTCGATATAACACTCCATGAGGCAAAACGATACCCATAGTTCCATTATCAGAAAGGTGGTGTAGCATATGGGTCACGAAAGCATAATCTGCTGCGCTTTTTGGAGCGAGTCTACCGTACTGAGAGAATCGGTCATCGTGTGCTAATTGTGGGTCACTATCTCCTTTCCATTCGGCTGAAAAGGGAGGATTAGCAATTATCGCCTCTGCCTTGAGGTCTGGGAACATATCTTCTCTTAAGGTATCACCCTGAAAGATTTTGAATTTATCAAAATGAATTCCATGCAGAATCATATTCATTCGGGCCAGGTTGTAGGTGGTGGGGTTTAATTCCTGTCCAAAATAACTAGCCACTTCGGTATAGTCTCCGACGCGTAAAAGTAGCGAGCCCGAACCACATGTCGGGTCATAGACTGATTTAATACGCTTCTTATCTTGAGATACTATCTGGGCAAGTAGTCGTGACACCTGGGCGGGAGTATAAAACTCGCCACCCTTCTTACCTGCACCAGCAGCGAATTCACCGATTAAATATTCGTAAGCATCTCCAAGCAAGTCGCTCTTTGAGTCTTCTAATTTAAAATCTATACCGCTTAGGTGCGAAAGGACATCAACAATTACTTCATTCTTTTGATTTTCACGGGAGCCAAGCTTGGTAGAGGTTAAATCCACGTCATCGAATAAGCCCTTAAAATCATCCTCGCTGGCAGTTCCCATCGAGGTTTTCTCGATTGTGTTAAGGACATTCTTCAGGTCTTCAATAATAAAGTTAGCCTGATTCTTGATATTGCCCTTTCCTTTCTCCACGAGGTAAGAGAATAGCTCTGTAGGTTTTAGAAAGAAGCCGAGGTGACCTATGCAAGCCTTTTTAATTGCCTCTAGGGTCGCCTTGCCTTCCTTGGTATTTTCTTTTATCTCAGCAAATTTGAACTTCTCACGGGTAAGAAGTTTTTCATTAGCATAGATTTCCAGTCTTTCTGAAAGATATTTATAGAAAATAAAACCGAGTATATAGTTCTTATACTCATCAGCATTCATCTTGCCACGAAGTACGTTGGCAACGCCCCATAGCTGCTTTTCTAATAGTTGTTTTTGTTCGGTGGTCACGAGTTATCTCCTAAAAATAACAAAATTTAGCCTAAATAGCTAGTCTTAAATCTATTAGAAAACTATTATAAACCAGTAGCGTATCTTGAAAAACAACCTAATTTATGTTATAATTAAGATATAAAGTTAGTGCGCTCTCATCACATTGGAAGACAACAAAAGATACCCAGAAAAAGGCATCATGCCTTCTCATCGTCCTTTTGACCCAGCGAAAAGGAAGAATAGGATAACCCTAAGGGAAAGGAAGTTTTTATACCTCCTCTCTCAAACTGGCAGTCTCCAGGAGTCCTTTCGTTCGGTTTACAAGGTAAAGCACCACGATGACAAGAGAATCGAATCTGCTCATGTCGGAGCAATGGCTAATCAAGTTTTAAGCAGGCTTAGAAAGAAATCGCCAGAATTAGTGGCTGCTTTTACATTTGAGGACATAACTCCTGAATTCGTTAAGAAAGGCATCCTAGACCTCTATTACAGGGCTAAGGAGAGTAATAACATGCACATCGAGAAAGGAACCCTGGAATTAATGGGCAAGATTAATGCCATGTTTACCGAGAAGCACGTAACGGACATTAAAATCACTGACGTTATCAAGAATGTCTACAAAGAAACTGATGAGGACTTTCCAGAACACAAAGACGATAGGGTTGGTAGGCCAGAAATAGATAATAACCCTACTCTCCCTTAAGTTTACAGAATATCTTCTCTCCAATCTTTGTGCAGGATTCAGCTATTTTACTCCAGCCTGGCTCTACATCTTCCAGCTTAGAATTACTAAACCGCTGAAGAGCTTGGTCGCAGCCTGTCCTTCTATAGAACTCTATCCTTGATTCTGCCAAGTAATCCAGAGAACCGCTGGGATTATATTCGTAGTAATAGCTAACAAAATCGTCAAGGGCATCATTCTTTTCTTTTACCGTTTGATAATCGTCTGGGCATTTTAAGTCTGAGAACTCTGCCCGCTGTCTTTCGGGGGAATTATTTGTGATATACAAATAGCCAGCTAAAGCCAGGATAACAAGGCCAGCAATATAAATGTATTTTCTGAAAGGCTTCTTTCCAGCTTTAATATATTTCTGATAGGCGTTCCATGTCTCATCTACGATTTGCTCTTTTGTTTTTCCTTCAGTTTTGATTAATGCGAATAGTTTCTTCATGGTCTAATATCCTTTCTCTCTAAGGCAACGAGCGAAGTAACCCTCATAGCCTTCCCGATTATAAGTAGTGTCACTTGTTTTAGCTTTATCTAAAGCCCACTGGTTACAGTCTTTTTTAATCTGGCTAGGCCTCCATTCGTACCAGTAGAAAAGCCCTACGATTATTAAGATTGTTAGGATGAGTATTCTTTTATTCATATTTCTTATTATATTCATCAAGCCATTCTTTGGGGATTGGCCGATAAACTGCCTTTACTAAAGTTATAAGTTTTGTAAAAGATGCTAAGGCATCCTGGGCTGATAAGTCTTGGCCAGTTTTCTTTTTATGAATTGCTCTAAATTCTTCCAGGTACTTCTTGGATATCATTTATTGAATTTCATGGTTCGCAAATTGCTTTTAACTCCTGGTACTTTTGGTATCTGGATTTTGTTTCCTCAAACTTTTCCCTATCAAGTTGATTAGCAGAACCGTTGGGTAGCGGGTCTATGATATTTAAGTCGGAATCAATTAGGCCATTTGTTTGGAAATACTCAATGTCCTCCTTGGCCTGCACGTAGTCAGCCCAACGTGTACATGCTTTTAACTTCTCTAATTCAGCTTGTTGCTCCTCCAAGATGTTTTGTCGGTTTTCAAGTTCTGCCTGACCAATTTCCAGTTTCGCAACTCTCCCTACCAAAATATCTATCTGGTTAGCCAGTATCTGTATTGCTTCAGGAACTCCCTTGCCTTGAATCAAAGAGAACACGAAAGTTCCGCCGAGAGTGACGGTAGGAAACGCAAGTAACCCTACGATTGACCATATAAAATATTTTTTCATAAAGAATTAGTAAATAATTTAAAAACACAAAACCACCCGCTAGCTAGGTCTTGCGACCCCATACACCTTTCGATGTACGGCCCGATGAAGAGTTGCTGAACGAGTGGTTCAGTGTCTTCATCGGGTCTATTTTTGCCATGCCTAGTAGAAATTACTAGGTTTAGGCGATTAAATTATTAACTAAATTATAACTCTTTTTGCGGTAAAATCAATTCACTAAATTATTCTTAAATCTTGCCTATCAGACGAAACTTCCTTGTAGATAACCCTGCCCTTATATAATTCATTCTTGAGAATATATCTAACCGTCCCAGCGTGCCACTTACCACCCCTGGCGGTTGGTACATTATTCTCGTTCAAGTGGCGGGCTATCTCTCTTAGCCCCATTCTGTTGTATCTCTTGAGATGAAAGATTTCCCTTACTACTTTGATAGCCACGTCATCTATCTTTAAGCTCTTGTCTTCAGAAGAATAGCCGAACGGGACACTCCCGCCTGCAAATCCACCCTTCCGAGCCTTATTAAATCTGCCTCCGCTAAGACGCATGGTTATGAAAGCCTTCTCAAGCTCAGAAACAATTCCCATGAACTGTCTGAATGCTTTTCTCATTGGGTCATTGCTATCTAAATTAGGCTCCTGAACGCTTAAAATTGACCGCTGAAGGAGCTCTAACTTCTTTATGAGGTGTTCTTGGATATAAAGGTCTCTGGCCAGCCTATCGAGCTTATAAATCAGAACTCCGTCTGTCTCTTTGTTGGATTCCAGATAACTAAAAAGCTCAACCAACCCTGGCCTGTTTTCAAGACCACCACTGACTCCATTGTCTCGGAAAATCGTAACCAAATTATAGCCTTTGGCTTCGGCATGTTCTCTTAGGGCATGCTCCTGTATCTCTATCGTGCCCTCCTCCTTTTGATTGTCGGTTGAAACCCGACAGTAACCAATTAACTTTTTCATATTATTTATCCGCCCTAAAAAGCAAAAACCCCATTTTTAATGGGGAAATTGCTCCTTAATACGGAACTATAAAATAAAATCCGTAATACAGGTTACTTGAGTTCGACGGTTGCGCCCGCCGCTTCGAGTTTTGTTTTCATCTCGTCGGCATCGGCTTTCTTGACCCCTTCCTTGACGTTAGCCGGCGCTTTGTCGGCCAGGTCTTTCGCCTCTTTGAGGCCAAGGCCGGTTATTTCTCTCAAGGCCTTGATGACCTGTATCTTAGCCGCACCCGCATCTTTCAAGATAACCGTGTAGCTATCCTTTTCTTCCGCAGCTCCGGCCTCGGAACCACCGGCTGCGGGCCCGGCTGCCGCCATAGCGGCTGCTGACACGCCGAATTTTTCTTCTAATGCCTTAACGAGTTCATTCAACTCGGAAACAGGCATTGATCCGACCTCTTCAATAAATTTTGTTTTGTCCATAATAATTTTTTATTTTTTATACTGTAGCTTCTTTTCTTTTTGCCACTTCGCTAAGCGCTACTGCCAATCCTCGTATCGGATATGTCAGCATTCCGACCAATCTGCCTATGAGCACTTCTCGGGAAGGCATCATGGCTATTTCCAAAAACGCGTCCGCGTCTATGAATTTACCATCGACGAGAGCGCCCCAAAAATGAAGCGCCGGATTTTTTTTGGAAAAATTGTAGACGCTTTTGGCTACTCCGTAGGAATCGCTACCCCCCAATACCAGGCCAACCGAGCCATCCATCCCGTACACGTCCAAACCGTCATAATTTTTGTCTTTCGTCGCTAAGTCAATGAGAGTTTTCTTCGTTACAAAATATTCGGAACCCAAAGACCTAAGCAATCTCTTCAGTTCAGTCATTTGGGCCACGGACAGGCCTTTTTCTCCCGTCTTGGAGAACGACGTAAAAACTATGATCTCAAATTTGGGCAGTTTGTCTTTTAACAACCCTAACTCTTCCGCTTTTTTTGTTTTTGACTTCATGTTGTGTTTTTTCTAACAAAAAATCTGCCTACCGCAGATCGACCTACATCAAACTCGAAAGCTTGATTTTCCTCGGTGCGGCTTACGCCTTACGGCAGCACACTGTCTACGGTGTTTCTATACTAAACTAAAATAAAAAATTAAGCAACCCTCTTCTATATAATTCTTAATTACCCAATACATAATTACTGTTAATTTTATTATACCACAAATCACTTCGTGTAGAGGGGCATCCTCTACAAGCCGAGGTGTTTGTGGCGGTTTGTCGCATGCTCGGCTGCCGTTTTTGAGAAAATTACCCGGCTTCCGTCGCGAGTGGACAAATAATACAGATAATCGCTTTTGGCGGGGTTCAGGACCGCCTGTATCGCCGTAATTCCCGGGTTGGCGATAGGCCCGGCCGGAAGCCCGGCGCGGGTATAGGTATTGTACGGCCCGTCTATTTTGATCTCCGCCCCGACCGGCACCTGGCTTACGTCGCAATACCCATAACTCGAAACTTGGAACTTGGAGCTTGAAACGTTACGAGCTTCACGCTCCACGATTTGAGTTAGTCGCCTTAGGCAAGTGCCGTAGGCGACGGTTGCGTCTATTTGAAGCATCATTCCCCGCGCCAACCGATTTTCCATCACTCCCGCCACCAACCGCATATCTTCCTCTTTCCGAGCCTCTTTTTCCAGAATTGAGGCTTTAACAAGAGTATCGTAGAAAACCAAAGTGCTTAGTACCAGTGACGTATCTTTAAATTTAAGATTTAGATGATTCTTCATTTTCTGGGCGATCATATCGGCGGTTTCTCCTTCTCTCTTGAATCTGTACGTATCGGGGAAGAATTGCCCCTCATCGCTCTGGTATTTTTTGGCGAACTCGCCCTCTTCCGTCAGTCCGGCAGAAGCCAGCCGCTTGTCAATGTCAAAAACATTGAATCCTTCCGGTATTGTTACTATGACATCGTTCGATTCGGCAAATCCTTCCGCCATAGAATTCACTATCACCGGCATGGTCACTCCCGGCCTGAAAACATATCTGCCCGCCTGGAGTTTCCTCTCATTGCCCGTAACTATCGCATAAACGATAAAGGCAAATTTGTTGTCTATGACCCTCTTTTCTTTCAATGCTTCGGCAATGGCAGAGACACCCTGCCCTTCGTTTATTACCACTTCTGTTGTCGTTTTGAGGGGCGACTTTAAAATCACATACCCCATCAAGCCGATAAAAACACCCGCCGCTATCAAAGCGACAATATGAACTTTGTGAGTTATAAGTAATTTTCTCAAAGCGGCCAGCAAGTTTTATAGAGGTTTCTCGTCTAATGCGTCGCCGGGAGGAACAATACTTACCTTGCCCGCCTTAAGATCCGCCAACTTCTGTATAACCGTCGGGTTGTCCTTATTTGCTTCAACGCTGAGGATCCTTTCCAGCTGCTCTATCGCTTGTTCAAGCTGTCTTCTCTCTTCATATATTAAGGCAAGATACCATCTGGCATTGGCGTAATCAGGAGAAAGGACGATTGCCCTTTGAAGCTGATTGAGCGCTTTGTCTTTCTGGTTGGCTCTGTAGTAAAGAAGTCCGAGCTCAAATGCCAATCCCGGCTGATTATCATTGAAAGGCGCTATCGTTTCCAATTGCTTTACCGCCTCGTTAAGCTTGCCCTGCCTTTCGTAGACGGAACCGAGGTTATAAATAGCCAGACCGAAGTTGCTGGATAATTCTATCGCCTGTTTGAAAGCGTCCTCTGCCTTCAGAAGCGCGGCATTGGCCTGTTGGTTATTGGATTGCTGTCTAAGCAGGTCGGCTCTTAAAAGATACATACTTCCGATGCGGTTATGGAATGACGGGTCGCCTGGTCTCAATTCAGACGCCTTTAGGTATGCCGTCTCGGCCAGCGTATCGGTGCCTTCAACCAATTGCATCAGGTTTTGGTAGACATTCCCGAGATTCACCCAGTTGTTCGCTTCGTTCGGAGCTACCTGCGTCGCCCTTTGCGCCAGAGCAACGGCAGAAGACAGATAATTTTGTATCCTGTTGTTCTTCTGGGTATCGTCCGGAGCGGCCTTGGTGTTTAATTCTTGAGACAACAGGTTCAACGCCAGTTGAGACGATAACCTATAAAACCTGTCGTCGTTCCCTTTCCAGTTTATGGCTTCAACGGCATAATCCAAGGACTCCCGCGCCTCCGTCTGGCTAAGCGCTTTTGCGTATTTAACATCCGCGACATAATTCAGGGAAATGAAATACAGTCCGACCAAAGCCATTACCAAACCCCCGATAAAGCCGAGGGAGGAAACCAGGGATAACGACGCTTTTTCTTCAATATTATATGCGACCTTCTGATTGCCCCAGACAGCCAACACCGCTAAAGCCAGCAACACGTAGAAAGTGAGAGCCAAAACCAGATTGAAAGGATAGAGGAACATAGCGACAACAGCGGCAATGGTTGCCGAGACAACCCCGATATTTTCCCTGTCAAAGTCAGCCAATCTTGACCTAAGCGCCCTGAACAAAGACCAGCCCAGCAGCCACAGCACAAATCCCAAAGCCGCCAACCCGACAAGACCATTGTGAACCGCCATATTCAATACTTGGGAAGTAGAATCGAACAACTTAACCCCGGACAGCGTCGTATTCCTTAATTCCCCCGCTCCGTATTTATCAAAGGCAAGCGAGAAGTTCTCCGGTCCGTAACCGAAGGCAAAATTCTCCTGCAACACCTTCCAAGCGACGTTGCCGGACAATTTATATGACGGCGCGAGCTCTACTGGCAAGTTGCCTTTCACAAAAACCAAATTAAGGCCCACAACTACCAGGAATATCCCCAAGACCGTAACCGTCATCGGGAACATAAATCTGGACATCCTGAAACCCGCTTTACGGCTTGAGGACAAACTCTCCAGTACAACCACTGCGAGCAAGCCGACTATCGCTACCGCCCACAGAACCCACCAATTAATGACAACAAGTACGGCCAAAGCGGCTAAAGTCCCTATCTTGGAGAGATAACCGAGGATCTTGTTCTCCGGCTTATTCGTATAAAACACCGGGAGAACGATGGCTACCATCATTCCAAGCACGTTTATCGAGCCGAGGGTATTAAATGCCCTGGATTCGGTAAAGTTAAATATCGAAATATCCAAATATTTAAACGCCGAGAAGGCGTATACGCCGAACATCTGAAGAAGACCGTATATCACGGCAACCGCCACCGAGGCCGAAAAGAAAGTGCTCATTATTCTCCCCCTGTCATCAAAAGAGTTGACGATGAGCAGGTAAACCAAAGTCAGCCCAGCAACGGCAAGAAACGCATCGCTCAAACTTACGGCCATACCGAATATGCTTTTGAATTTGGCCACGGAAAACACCGCGGACAGCGCAACCGCGCCGGCTAAAGCAATGACTCCTTTGTCCAAAGGATTGAACCTCCACGAAATTCTCCCAGACATCACCACATCCAAAAGCCATAGCACCAGACCGGCGCCGGCGACTACCGCAAGAAGAAGTTGTTTGTTGAGCTCCAGAACACTTGTCGTCCAAGGCAGAAAGAACAGCGGCATCAGCACAACGCCAATCAACAAAACCCATCGAGCTACTTTCTTGTAGACGGTCTCCGTCAAGACATCGGATGCCGTTTCGCCATCCGATGTCACTAATTCTTCCGTCGCGAATTCCTCTTCACCTGTCCCGCCTGCCCCGTAGGGTGCTTGCTCTTCTTCGGGGTAGCTCGCCTCTGGCGATGGTTCAGGATAGTTCACATACTCCGCTTCGACCGGTTTTCTTTTTAAGAAGTTAATAGACATCGGTATTAATTCTAACCGCACAAAAAATATTTTACAACACATACATATCCACAAATCCTCTTTACGGATAGAGGTCAGGGTACTATTATTAAACCGATATAAACATTACTATAGAAAGATTAATAAAAAGTCATATGTTTAAGATAAAATTCAATTAACACTAATTTTTACTTTTTCATTTTTACTTTTTTATTTGAAACGTGCCTAAGAAATTTTTAACAGTAAGAGAAGTCGCCCGCTTGCTCGGTGTAACGCCCTTGACGGTTCGCAACTGGGATTCCAGAGGCAAGCTTGTCGCCTACCGCAATCCTGTGAACAACTACCGTCTTTATAAAGTCGAAGACGTGGAAGTTCTGTTGAGACAAATAGAGGGCTCAAAACAAAAAGCCCGGAAGTTGAAAATAGATATCTATTAAAACAAAATAACATTCCAACATTCTGCAGAATGTTGGAATGTTAGAAAATTTAAAAATCCCGCAATGGCGGGATTTGAGTTTTACTTAAGCAAATAATATCTGTCTACGAATTCCTTAAGCGGCATATCCGGAAAGTCAGGCGTATGCGCCAAGTGCGCCATATCAATGAACTCCGAAGTGAATTCTGTCACATATCCGTCGCTATCGGTAACAAACTCACAGATCAGTCCGCCGATCCACGGATCAAGACCCTTGGGCTTCATATAGTCAGTCGTTTGCTGTTGAAAACAAGGAACGCAGAGAACAATCGCTTCCGAATGAACCTGTTCGTTGAACACGTGCCAGTTGCCGAGAGCAAGAACGTGAATCTTGTCTTTCAGCCGCCTGGACCTGTTAAGACGAACTTCCGATTCGATAATATTCTGACCCTTGTATGAAAGAGCGTACCCCGCTCCTCCGGCAGGATGAAGCAATTCCACGTTAATGTTCCCCAATTTCCAGAGTCCTACGTCCGGACCAAGATAAACGACATCCGGCCGTTTTTCCGCAAAAAATGCTCTAAGCGCGTCAAGGCCTTTGTGCTTGCCGTGTTGAGCGTCATGATTTCCGCCGATGCCAACCGTTTTCTTGTCCCCATTCAGCTTGGGGTAATGATCGGCCAGAAATCTCATCTGACCTTCGGTGCCCGGAATCAAAACCTTATATTCATTGGCGGGGTGATTGAACGCGCCGGCGCTCCAGTCACCGCTATGGAATACCACACCGACTTTTTCTTCGTCACAAACTTCATAGAACATCTTTATCAGCGACCACAGCTGTTCGTCACTGCCAAAGTGAGTGTCCGAACAAAAACCGGCTTTTTGCCTGTGGACAAATAAATCTTTTGATGGTAACGGCTTAAAGTTAGAGGCCTGTTTTTGGACCAACTCAAATTGTTTGGTGTCCCTCTGTTTGGTATCTTTGGGAGTAAGTATCTGATATCCGGCTTTCTGGAGCTCCTCTATAGCTTTCCATACTTTTTCTTTATTCGTCTTAAAATGCCGCGAGATCTCCCCTTCTGTTCGGGGCTGTTCATCCAGAAATACAATCACTTTTTGAGCTAAGTCCGACAAACCACTTTGCACTTGAACTTTTGCCCTATAGTCGTCCTTCTTCTTGTATTTGTTGAGCTTTATCAGCTTGACCTTAATACCATCTCTGCCCTTATCGCGTTTCAGCTTCCAGTCCTCGTTAAAGTGAAGCTCCAAAATACAAGCGCCGACAACCGGCCCGGATCCACGCTTTCTCTTTCGTTTCTGATGAGGCGTAAGGGACTGCAGTGATGGAACAAGGATACCGTGTATGTTGCCTGACTTGATCCTATCATAAACGTGGGCGCCCCCAACAACCGCAACAACCGCCTCGTCTTCAGAAACAAGCGACTGCGATTCTTCTTCTCCGATCAAATTGGTGACGATATTCTGAAGAGGGTAGCTCTTGGAATAAGGAGCATAGTCCTCGCCCGGATTTATAACTTCGATCCTGACGCCTTTGACTTGAAACTTGGCCCACAAGTCGCCCCTGTAAACAAGGTCGTTTCTTGATTCGTCAGAACAAATTCTCCTAACCATATTAACTACAGCTCCTCGGGCTGATCTGAAAGTGAGATCTCGGGTTCCGCTTATCATATAGGTCTTGAAGGTCTTTGACCGCGGATAATTCTGAAGAACATATTGGATCTGGTCTTCGGGGGTCTGAAGAAATGACTCCCCTTCTCTTTTCCTGCCCAAATGCCCAGTAACAACGTCGCCGACATGAATGGCAAAATCCACTTCATATTCTTTTTCAAATCTTTCGTACAGAGTGTGAAGCAGAGTCGGATTAGAATGCTTACTGCCCAAAACGGTTCCATGAACTATCGCTATTCGTCGAACATAACGCATAAGCCCCTTTTTTCTTTCTTTTTCGGGCTCAATCTGAAGCGCCGTATATTCGGTAGGATCAAAAGAAAGACGAACAGCTTTTGTTTGACGATCGTGTACGATCTCATGTCCGAGCTTATACAATACATCAACCAGTCGAACCGCTTCTTCCTCGCTGGTATCAAACTCCTTGGCAATTTCCGGTATGCTCCAAGGACCCTTTTGAAGGCGCTTCAAGATCCTAACTTCGGGCTTATCGCTGTGTTTTCCGTTTATGCTCCAGCCGCTCGACTTAGCGAATTTTCGCAACTGACTTTCAGTAAATTGAGTGAACTTTTTCAATGTTTCGCTGACACCCAGCGTCTCTAAACTTTTCTTTAACCGCGCTTTTTCTTCAGCAGATAACAAAGAAAACTTGGAAACGGGCTTGGTCTTAGGGGCCTCTGCCTTTTTCTTGGACATTCTCGCTTTCCTAATTGTGAACGAACTTTAGGAGATAATAACAAAACAAATCACTTGGTCAAGTGATTTGTTTTGAATATTGGCGGGAGTGCCCCGACTCGAACGGGGATACCTTCTTTTGGAGAGAAGAGTCCTACCATTGAACGACACTCCCATTACATTAACAGCGAGGCAGTTGCCTCGCTGTTAATAATATCATAAAAATCAAAGAGGTCATCTCTATATATTAACCCGTGAGGCGCGCTTCTTTGTGGGGAGTGCTCTTCTTACACCACTTACAGAACTTCTTGAATTCCAACTTCCTTTCCACCTTCTTCTTGTTCTTGGTGGTATAATAATTTGCTCGCTTACAGATGGTACATTTTAACCTCAATAAATTTTCTTGTGGCATATGGCTTGTATTTATTAATCCTGGAGCCGTTGGTCGGATTTGAACCGACGACCTACTCCTTACCATGGAGTTGCTCTACCAACTGAGCTACAACGGCATTATTTTAGCAAACTTTTCTTTTTTAATCCAGCCCTCAATTTGGGGCTCGATTTTTTGATCATTTTGTGGGGGCGGCAGGATTCGAACCTGCGTAGGCACACGGCCGCTTGATTTACAGTCAAGTGCGATTGACCACTCCGCCACACCCCCATCTGGAGCCGACCCCGGGACTTGAACCCGGAACCTTCGCTTTACAAAAGCGTTGCTCTGCCATTGAGCTAGGTCGGCGGAGAACATTATTATAACATAATTAAACTAACTTTTCGAGTACCTGCGAGAGTTTTTTCTTTAATTCTTCGCTATTCGAGTTCAGTTCTATCGCCGCCTCATATGATTCCTTGGCGTCCTTATGATCCCCCGCTTCAGAATACAGATCGCCCAATTCCTCATAAAGCACCGCGTTCTTGGGGTTTTTTGCTATTTCTATTATCAATCCCTGCTCGTTTTTCTTGAACTCCGCCGCCCCCGTGCCGATGTTGCCTTCGCGTTGAGCCGAAGGGACTGGTCCCTGCTTGCCAGAGGCCGATTCAAATTCGGCAGCGGGACGGTTGGCCCGCTTCCTTATTTTCTTGATAAGCGAATCGGAGAAACGGTCCATTTTTAATGAAACTACCCTGAGCCGCCTAAGCAGTTTCTCTGTTTCAACAAGCCACATTTCCTTGTATTCTTTCACCTTGACACCCTTGGCCCAGTTCCAGACCTCCGGACAAAGATCATAAAAAACATGGCGCCAACCGCTTTCCGCGGAAGCTCCGTTAGTACTCCCTGTCTCGGCTAATTCTTCAAGGCGCGGTAGTTTGCGCCATACGATAAATAATATCCCACCGGCTGATGCCAGGATCAGCGCAAGAGGAATTAAAATGAATTCCATAAATTAGATCTCAAATATTTCAAAACGTCCCACTTGGATATTCTCTCCCAGCTTGGCGATATACTGGTTGATAAGGTCTTTGACCGTAATGTCCTGGTCCTTTATGAACGGCTGGGACAGCAAGTCCTCCAATGTTCCCGGCTTTGCAGCCGCGACTTGCATTGCCAATTCGTGGGCCAGTTTTTGGAACTCTACGTTTCTGGCAACGAAATCGGTCTCGCACAGAACTTCTATAAGAGCGCCGAGTTTCTTGGTGGCATGGATATAGGCGTCAACCACGCCTTCTTTGACCTCGCGAGCCGACTTCTTCTCCGCAACAGAGATACCGTGGGCTTTAAGTACCTCCATAGCCCTTGCCACATCGCCGCCAGCTTCATCAAAAGCTTTTTTGATCTGACCCAAAGACAGACCCGTTGAGTCGCGAAGGTGTTTTATTTTTTCCAAATCACTTGCCATTTACTATGTACCCTATCTTTAGTTTTCCGAAACTTCCTTCTTTATCGCTTCAATTATCAAGTCAACTGACTTTTTAGACCTGTCGTTTGCGGGAATGA
>Ga0209542_10002348_pt1 | contig 42488 bp, 37 predicted proteins | sample RifCSPhighO2_01_FD_184028 | JGI IMG/M metagenome (GOLD analysis project Ga0209542, IMG submission 184028) | Soil microbial communities from Rifle, Colorado - Rifle CSP2_plank highO2_0.1 (SPAdes) (version 2) | ecosystem: Environmental > Terrestrial > Deep subsurface > Rock core/Sediment ... | reverse complement strand
ATTAGTACCATCGCTTGAAATTGCGACAAAAATACCGAGTTCGGGGGACCAGGCGACAGAGTTCCAGGTGTTCGAAGCCGCCGCGGTTTGTGATGTCCATGTTGCGACAGATGTACTTGCGGTTGTCGTTGCAATTCTACTTGAAAGATTTTTTCTGAAACTGTTGTTTGTAAAGTAAAGATTCTTTGTATTAGCAGAATATTGAAATGCACCATTGCTCGGGAGCGTTGCAAAAGAGCTTGTGGCAATGCCGCCCAAAAACAACTGATTGCTGACCGTGAGCGCCGTTGTGGATGCGTATGGAAAAACGGAAGCAGTAGTAGAGGTCGCGGTAAAGTACCCAGCGAGCGCATTGATGCCTAAGTCTGATGCGCCGTGGACGGAGAGTGCCCGCCAAGGGGAGGTGGTGGCGATGCCGACATTACCCGAAGAATTCCAAATGCCGGAACCGGGGAAATAAGAGGTGCCAGACACCGTAAGTGCGGTTGTGGATGCGTATGGAAAGACTGACGCGGTTGTTGACGTTGCGGTAAAGTATCCCGCAAGCGCGTTGATACCTAAGTCTGACGCGCCGTGGACAGAGAGTGCGCGCCAAGGGGATGTGGTAGCGATGCCGAGGCTGCTGTTACCCACTATGAAATTTCCTCCTGCACCCAATGCTCTGGTAAGCGTAAGATTGTTGTTAACAGTATAGTTTGCATCGACATCCCAGATTGCTACATCTCCAGAGTTGATACGTATACCAACAGCACCACTACCGCCCATTACTTCCAAAGTGTTTCCAGGAGAGCTAGTTTGAATTCCTACGTTGCCACCATAATCAAGAACTAGCTGATCTGCATCGTTATTTGCACCTAATGAAAGATCACTTGCGTCGCTTGTATAAATTTTTGGTGACGGAGAATCACCAGTAAATTCTATTTGAGAAAAATTAGCTAATCCATTTACCTGCAAAAGCCTAGTTGGAGCCGCTGTCCCAATGCCCACATTCCTACTCGCACCCACCACCAAACCCGTACCGCCTACGGTGAGAAGTGAGGAGAAGAGGTTGGTGGAAGAAGCGGTTGTGGCAAATGAATTCGTGGAAGTAGCTTGAGTGGTGGTGGAGTTGCCGCTGGCGACAAAGTCTCCATTTTGATTGATGACGAATTTAGTGGTTGAGGCGACTTTCAAATCAAGTAAATTACCAGAGAAGCCAGTGATGGCGTCAGCCGCTATCACTGTGCCGGAAGTACCACCCACAACTGAAAGCTTGGCGTAGGGAGAGGTTGTACCAATGCCAACGCTTCCTTTAAGCAAAGTTGTTGTGATTGAGTTGTTACCCAAAACCACTTGGTTGTCTGTTAAGACTTTGGCATCGTAGCCGATAGCAATGCCGTTGGTCAAAGCTGTGGTGGAAGCAATGGAAGAATCACGAGAAGCATATGCTCCTAGAAATATCATTTTGGTATCCAAAAGGGACTGATTATCCACTGAAACACCGTCTCCATAACCGGAACGATAACCATAGGCAGTATTTTCATAGCCCGTAGTTGCCTCGCGGAGAGACCAAGAACCGTTTGCAGTATTGTTGTAGCCGGTAGTATTGGCAAAGAGAGCGTAGTCGCCCGTTGAGGTATTTAGGTAGCCCGTAGTATTTTCCGAGAGTGCTTTATAGCCAAATGCATTATTTTTGTAGCCCGTGGTGTTTTTATAGAGTGATTGAACACCACCTGCCGTATTCCAAGAGCCCGTGGTGTTGGTGAAGAGAGATTGGATACCGCTTGCGGTGTTATCGAGTCCCGTGGTGTTGCTGAGGAGAGATTGGTGGCCATATGCAGTGTTTTGAGAGCCCGTGGTGTTGCCTGCGAGGGAACCAACACCGCTTGCTACATTGGAATAGCCTGTAGTGTTGGCGTTGAGGGATTGAAGACCGTTTGCAACATTGTTGTAGCCTGTAGTGTTGGCGTTGAGGGATTGAAAACCGTTTGCGGTATTGTTGAACCCTGTGGTGTTGGTGTATAGGGACTGATAGCCGTTTGCAACATTTTGGTAGCCTGTGGTGTTGTTAAAGAGAGACGAATAGCCGTTTGCGGTGTTGCTATAGCCCGTGGTGTTTTTATAGAGGGATTGGTAGCCATTTGCAACATTTCGGTAGCCTGTGGTATTGACTTGTCCCGCCCCAGAACCAATGAAGTTGTTGAGCAGAGTTGACGTTCCCGCGCGGAGTTCAAGAGACACGTCGCCGAGCGGGTCACGAAGTGAAATGATGGCGGAGCTGGTAGCAGAGTTGGTGATGTCGAGACGCGAGGCGGGCGAGGTATTGCCAATACCTATATTGCTTGTACTACCGATGATGGTCAACGCCGAGATTGAAGTAGTGGCCGTTCCCGCAATAGTGGTGGTGGAGAAGTAGAGATTGCCTCCTGCGTTTCTGAAGGTCCATTGAGCTATGCCTGCACCGTCAGAGAGTGAGAGTTGTGGTCCCGTAGAGGAAGCGATAGTGAATCCGTAGTAAGGGGTAGTTGTGCCGATGCCAATTCTTAGCGCATTCGAAGGAGAGATAGCTAGGGTGTCAGTGCTAGAAGTAGCCCATTTAGAATTGCCCCCAGCCCCGCTAGCATCCGTACCGCAGTAGATGGAACCATTGGTGAGAGCTTTAACATCGCAGTCCGCGGCAGAGAGATTGAGAACGGCGAGAGAGGTAGTGGTGGCGTTGGTGGTTGTACTATTGCCTGTGATAATTAAATTGCTATTTATGGTTGAGGAGGCAGTGGAGAGAAAGCCGTTTAGAAAGCCGAGAGTGGTGGAAGTAGAGACGCCGTAAGACGTCGGAGTCCAGGCGAAGACGTCGCCACTACTGCCATTAGGCCAGGAAGTTCGACAATCAGATGATAAGCAGATGGTGGAGAAAGTCGCCCTAGTAAAGGTGCCGTCATTCGTTAGACTGGATATAACACTAGAGAGCCGACCGCTATCACTATCGCTCTGCCTAGTGACCACATTATATGTGATAGGGATAACTTCATTAACCTTGAAAGATTTAAAATCAGCTGCTGTCGCAACAGATAGAGACGGGTACGCCACTACCGACGGGCGGGCAGAATTAATTTTAATATTAATATAATTTTCCAGTTCTGTTTTGAGTTCACTTTTCAGAGAATCAACGCTAAACACTTTAGTTACTTCAGTCATTGCTTTCGACGGAGGAGATGGGAGAGAAGGTGTGGCTTCTGTTATTTTCGGCGAGGAAGATTGGGCGAGACGAGGTGGGGTGAAGAAAATTTTATTCAAAGCTATTTCTTTCAAACCGCGAAAACCGTCAATAATATTACTGAAAAACTTATCAACGCCGCTTGAGATAGAAGCGGCCACTAACCGCTCATTTTGAGCAAGGTCAGTGGATAGGGTGGTTAGAAACTTTTTTCCGGCATCTTGGACACTTTCTATTCTCTGCCGCACTTCTGTCGCGATAGAGAGGAAGCCGTTCAAGAAATCGAGGGTGGCGGAAGTAGGAACACTGTAAGAGGCGGGGGTCCGGGCGAGGTCGAAAGTTGCCTTAGTAAAAGTCCCGTCAGTAAGACGAGTAAGAGTAGCGAAGATTCGGTCTGCGTTAAACACTTTAGTTATTTCAGTTATCGCTTTCGGCGGAAGAGATGGAAGAGAAGGTGTGGTCTCTGTTATTTTTGGCGAAGGAGACTCGACGCGCCAAGGTGGGGTGAAGAAAATTTTATTCAAAGCTATTTCTTTCAAACCGCGGAAGCCGGCGACAAGGCCATCGAAAAATTTATCAACACCGCCAGAGATAGAGGCGGCTACCAGCTGGCCACCTTGGGCAAGACTTTCTATTCCCTGTCGTAATTCTGTGGCCATCAAAGGAACTGTGTGTTTAAGAGAAAAACCAGCACCTAAAACAATGAGAAGAACCAAAGAAGCGGTAGCTGTTTTTTTAAACAAACGCACATTCCATACAGATTCTACATAAGGGGTTCTTTTTAAAAGCTTAATTGGCTCCGGCTCGATATCAGGTGTTTCTATTCTTCCATAGTGTCGATTCTTCTTGTGTTCAACTAGAGAAGCGAAGTCAACATACCAAGTTCTACCAATTAACTTTCCGGGAATTTTTTTGGCTCGACAAAGCTGACCAATGTAGTCACTTGCATAACCAATTTTTTGGGATGCTCGGCTAGCCGAGATATACTCTTTTCCGTCAAATAAAATAGGGCTTTCCATTAGAATAAATTATAAATCTCGGCTGTGGAAAAACCTAGGGATAAACTGTGAAAAACTGGGGATAAAAATTAAAAGTCTAAATAGCCAATGTTGAAGCTGAAGCTAGAGACAACAAAAGTTAACTTCTAGTAGCCGGCCAGTTTCTTATTCACATATGAACTTTGCCGAGTTGTAACAAAGGTTATAGAATTATGTATAATAGATTATTAATGTTTATATAAGTATATGACTAAAGAAATTTATTTCTCTATCAGTGAGGCGGCCGATATACTAGGCGTCTCTTCCTTAACTCTTCGTAATTGGGATAAATCGGGCAAATTCCCCGCCCATAGACATCCTATGAATAATTACCGAGTTTACAAGCTTTCGGCTCTGGAAGATATTATTAATGACATTGAAGGTGGGACCAACAAAAGTAACGCTGAAAAACTTATCAAGAAACTTCTCATTAAACATCTGGAAGACTAAATAATCTTTGTAAAAATTTCCTTCAGTATCTGCGGGTTACCGCTTCCCTTTGTAGACTTCATCGCTTGGCCAATCAAGAATTGTAGGGATGCTAATTTCCCCCCCTTATATTCTGCAACCGCTTCAGGATTATTTTTAATAATTTTCTCCGCTACAGCTTTTAATTCCTCCACATCACTCTTCTGTATCAAATTTTTTTCCTTCGCGATAAACTGTGGCTCTCCGCCTTCTGCCTCCAAGATTTTTAAAATATTTTTGGCACCTCGAGATGAAATGGTACCGGCAGAGACCATACGGATAACTTCTGCGAAACTCTTGGCTGGTATCGGGGTCTTCAGGTCAGTTGTAATATAATTGGAGGCAAGTTGGATAAGCTTAGTATCCCCAAGAATCTTTGCCACCTCCTCTATAAGTCTCCCCCACTCCGGCCCTCGAACATAAATTTCTACATCGCCCTCTTTCAATCCAAAATCTCTTTTATATCTCTCCCGCCTCTTACTAGGCAACTCTGACAAAGATGCTCTTAATACCCCTTCATCAAACTCTGGAATTTCTTTTATAAAAAGCTTTGGCAAATCAGGATCTGGGAAGTAACGATAATCGTGCGACTCCTCCTTGACTCTCTGGGAAAATGTTTCTTCCCTCTCCTCGTCCCAACCCCGAGTCTCTTGTAGTACCTCTTCCCCACCATCTAGAAGCTTGGTTTGTCTTTCAATCTCGTATCTAATCGCTTTCTCCACAGACCTGAAAGAGTTTAAGTTTTTCACTTCCACCTTTGTACCAAGCACACCATTCCTCGAGACTGAAACATTTGCTTCTACCCGCATCTCTCCCTTCTCCATATCGGCAGAACTAATATTGAGGTATAAGGGTGATATTAGTAGTTGGAACTCTCTTGCGAATCGCGCCGCCGTCTCTGAGTCGTGTATCACGGGTTCAGTTACAAGCTCAAGGAGTGGTATCCCTGCTCTGTTAAAATCCAGTAAACTTTCTCTACTCACATCATGAATTGATTTAGCAGTGTCTTCTTCGAGGTGGACGCGGGTTAAGGCAACACCTCCAAGTAAGCCGCCTCGTACCAACGGATGCTTGTACTGACTAATCTGGTATCCCTTCGGTATATCTGGGTAAAAATAGTTTTTGCGGTCAAATTCCGTATAATCGGCAATTTCTCCGCGAACGGCTACTCCAAGAAGCAAGACTCTTCGCACTGCCTCTTGATTTATCACCGGCAGAGTACCGGGGTAGCCTAGACAGACTGGACAGACGTTAACATTGGGACGCGACTCGTTGGTGTCATTTTTGGAATTACAAAACATTTTTGTCCGCGTATTGAGCTCCGCATGTATCTCAAGCCCGACGGTTAAAAGATAGCCACTCATAATAATTAGCTGTTTTTATTTAAATGTTTTAGTTAAGAAACTACCAAAATCCTTAATTAACTTGTCATCCAGTATTGAAATTGGGAATACGTTCTGACCAATGTTCCTTAGGAGTTTAAGTTTTCTCTGGGTTTCTTTATCGGACATTAGATCCACTTTTGTGAGAACTACTACCTCGGGCTTTTTTGTCATGTCTTTATTATAGAGCTCAAGTTCGCCTCTTACCACCTTATATGCTTCAATTGGGTCTTCGACTTCAGCTGAGATGCAGTGTACGAGTGCCTTGGTGCGCTCTATGTGTCTTAGAAATTTGTGTCCAAGACCTCTACCTTCTGCCGCCCCCTCTATAAGACCTGGAATGTCAGCCATGATAAGCCCATAAAAGCTTCCTAAAGCTGGTTCAAGTGTTGTGAAAGGGAAATCTCCTACCTTAGAATGAGCATTAGTTAACGTGTTTAAAAGACTTGATTTGCCGGCGTTCGGTAAACCGATAATACCAATATCAACAACAAGGAGAAGTTCAACGTGGAAATCCGCTTCTTCTCCCGGAGTACCGGACGTGGACTCTTTTGGGCGAATGTTGGTTGAACCTTTGAAATGCTCGTTCCCCAATCCACCTCTACCGCCTCGAAGAAGCAAAATCTTTTCGCCCTCCTTAAGAAGCTCAATGGAATACCCGCTTGAAAGATTGGTTAAGCGCGAACCAACAGGCAGCTTTATCTCAATATCTTTTCCGGCTCCGCCCTGTTTCAAGTCCTTTGCCCCGTCTTCCCCGTGTCCAGCTTCAAATTCTTTTACATTGCGATATGCAGAAAGGATGCCAATATCCCGCACCGCAAGGGCGTAGATATCCCCTCCCTTACCACCGTTGCCGCCCGAAGGTCCGGCGTGATCCCTGCCTTTCTCATGGCGCCAACGCACCACGCCGTCACCACCGCGACCTGCCTTAAGGAGAAGAGTCAGTTCGTCTATAAACATTTGTATACCTTATGTGTCTAGAGCAATCTTTGCAAGCTTAAGAGCACCTTTTTCAGTTTTAGCCACACATATAAACAATCCCTTATGACAAAAAACGGCGTCTTCTACGCCAGTCATTTTGGCTAGCTCTTTCGCACCCTTACCGCCCCAAGACTGCGGGAACGATTTTTTGGACTCAAAGCCGATGAGATGCTTAGGTATAGCTCTCGCCCCCCAGCTTCCGTCCTTTCTCGGATAAATAACATATAATGCTTCCGGCTCGGGAACAAGCGTTTTTTGCCAAGGCAGATTCTTGTCCAAAATGATGATTCTCCTATCTTCACTCTTGGCGAAGATTTCTTTTGCTATTTTGGCGCCAGCTATCTCTTTCCTTGCAATATCAATTTCCCGCTTCAGTAATGCTCTGGCTATTCCTACGCATTCTAAAAACTTTTCTAGAAGAACCTCCTCATCGTATTCATCAGTATCAATGTAAGAAGAGAAAAGGTCATAAATCGTGTATTCTCTGATTTCTGGAAACTTGTTTTCGGCGATACTTATACCATTGTCGAGCGCGTCGATGGGGTAGCCTAATTTTTTATCTATGAGTAACGCCTCCTCTTCACCAGCAATTTCTCTACCCCACTTCTTCCAAACTAAACCGAAAGACGAGTAAGGAATACCGCCTTCCCTTTCCCCCGCTCCCTCTGGTTGGTGATGGTCGAATCTTTTGGCTTCTGGATCGTAGACGAAGCCGACGTCCACAACAATATCCGCCGACCGAACCATCTCTTCGTCACGACTACGGACAACTTCCGCATCCGGATAAACCAGAAGCAACGTTGCTACGGCGAAAACATCGTCGGAATGAAATCTGCCGTTATGCGTTACGATTTTCATTCTTATATATTTTATCGGCCCAAGCGAGAAGCAAAATGTAAAGCGCAACAGTCAGTCCCATAAAAGGAAGGGTGACGTAGCCAAATGCCATGACATAAACCTTAGAGCAAGCTTCGCCAACCGCGGTACAAGGCAGAAGTGAGGCTCCGCCGAGAGAGACATAGGAATGATAAGAGGCAACAAGGGCTCCGAGGAGTGTAAGAGGAACTGCGTAGAGAAACGCTCGTGGAGCTTTTTTCCAAATTGCCATCCCAAAGATGATTACTAGAGGATAGAGAAAGACCCTCTGCCACCAACACAGAACGCATGGCTCAAAGCCTATAATTTCAGAATAAAAAAGAGAGCCGATAACTGCTGAAATTGAGATTAAAAACGCCAGTAAGAGTGCGTATCTCCCAAGAAATATCTGAACGTCTCTACCCCATGAGTTTCTGAAGATAATGGCGAGAAGCAAGACGACAAACACAACGTGAGAAATGAGCACCAAGTATGGCAGTAAAAAAGTAATGTTCTCAACCATTGCTCTCTGGTAGCCCCGCCTGCGCAGGCAGAGGACAAGTTGTTTTTTCACTCAAGAGCTCAAGTGTAAGAGTCCCCGTTTCGCGGCTCCCATCCGAGAAGTCCCAGGTTGGATAGCCTGTTATGCCAGCGTTTTTGCAGATAGGCAGTTGACCTTTTCCATCCGGAGTTGAGCACTCGGTACGCGGTAAAAGCCTGGCTGACCGTCCAAACATGGCCTCTTGGTTCTTGCAATTCGGACACCAGAATGCCCCATAATATTTAGCGCCAGAGTCATTTATGCACTGGGCGAAAGCATCTAGCTTGCCCGGCTTCGTCGGAGTCAAAACAAGCCAAACCACGCCGACTACAAAGAGAATAGATACTAGGGACCAAAATAACGTATTTTTTTTCATTTTTTTATTATAGCAAATTATTTACCATGACACTTTTTATACTTTTTACCACTACCACAAGGACATGGGTCATTCCTTCCGACTTTAGGTGACGCAAAATTGGAAAGAGGTGCATGCCGATGACTTGACGCTGATGTGCCTAAAGGCATCGCGGAAGAGAGCGGACTGAAGAGGGGTGCCTGTGATTTTGATGCAACTGAAGTAAGAACTTCCGGATTAAGAGCGATAACGAACTCGGCGATTTGTCTAGCGATTGATACTTCCATGTCTCTGAAAAACCTTAAACCGTCTTTCTTGTACTCGACTAAGGGGTCGCGCTGGCCATAGGCGCGTAAATTAACGCTCCCCCGCAAATACTCCATCATCTCCAAATGGTCCACCCAGAACAAATCTATGGTCTGGAGAATGATTCTTCGCAATACCTCCAGTATCCCCGGAGTGTCAAAGGGCATCTTTGACATCTTGTCATTAATTCTCTCTTTTATTTCCGGGTCTAGGCGCTCCGCCGCCTCGGTCAAATATTCTTTGACTTCGGAGACGCCGCCGACCAGGATTTTGCGGCGACGACCATAGATTATAGCCCTCTGGAAGTTCAACACGTCATCAAACTCAAGCACATGTTTGCGCGCGTCAAAGTTGAATCCCTCTATTTTTTCCTGGGCCTTTTCAAGAGAGTTAGTGATAAGTTTATTCTCTATCGGCTCGTCTTCGGGGATGTTGAAACGTCCCATCATCTTCTTGATAGTGTCCACGGCAAAAATGCGCATCAAAGAATCCTCGAGTGAGACGAAAAACTCCGTCTCGCCCGGGTCACCCTGTCTACCGGAGCGACCACGCAATTGATTGTCTATGCGCCGAGCATCGTGGCGCTCTGTGCCAAGAACGAAGAGACCACCAAGAGTCTTGACCTCTTCATATGCTCCCTCTTTGGCAGGGTTGCCGCCGAGCTTAATGTCAATACCACGACCAGCCATGTTCGTGGCAAGGGTAACAGCTCCAGACTTCCCGGCTTGGGCAATAATTTCACCCTCTCGTTCATGATTCTTGGCATTCAAAATTTCATGCTTTATCCCCTCGTTCTTCAAATAGGCCGAGAGGAGTTCGTTGTGTTCTATCGAGACGGTGCCGATGAGAACCGGTTGGCCCTTCTTGTTGAGCTCTCCAACTTTTTTAGCTACCGCTTTCATCTTGCCGGCATGGGTTTGAAAAATCAGGTCGCCATGATCCGTGCGAGCCACTGGCTCGTGAGTCGGTATGACGAAAGTCTCTAGACCATAAACTTTATAAAACTCTTCCTTGGAGGTGATAGCGGTGCCAGTCATGCCGGAAAGTTTCTGGTACATGCGAAAATAATTTTGAAAAGTTACGCTTGCGAAGGTACGACTTTCTTCCTTGATACCGACACCCTCCTTGGCCTCTATGGCTTGGTGCAATCCTTCCGACCAGCGGCGGCCGGGCTGAAGTCTGCCAGTAAACGCATCCACAATTACCACCTCGTTATCCTTGACCACATATTCTTTATCTCTCTGATACAGGGCCTTGGCTCTGACGGCGGTTTCTAAGTGGTGGACATATTTGACGCCGCCTTCGGCATAAATATTCTCAATACCCAGAGACTTCTCGGCCTTATTTAACCCATCGTCAGTCAAGGAGATGGCGCGCAACTTCTCATCCACGCTGAAATCTGGACCCTCTTCGAGCCCTTGAACAATTTTGGCAAACCTTTCGTAGAGTTCACCGGCAGCGCCGGTTTGCCCTGATATAATGAGAGGCGTCCGCGCCTCATCGATAAGGATAGAGTCTATTTCGTCAACGATGGCGTAATGGTAACCTCGTTGAGAAAGGTCTTCTTTATTGTAGAGAAGATTGTCGCGCAGGTAATCGAAACCGAATTCGTTGTTGGTACCATAAGTAATGTCTGCCGAATAAGCCTCCTTCTTGCTCACTGGTCTCAAGAACTCATGGATAACATGGAAAGAGCCCGTCTCGTCACGCTCCCTATCCTTTTCCACATGAGACTCGTCATATATAAAAGATTCCGCGTGGTTAAGAACACCCACGGAGAGACCCAGATAAAAATAAATTTGTCCCATCCAGACGGTGTCACGGCGAGAGAGGTGGTCATTGACCGTCACCACGTGAACTCCTTTACCCATAAGAGCGACAAGGTAAGCCGGTAGTGTTGCCACCAGAGTCTTACCTTCCCCCGTCTTCATCTCCGCGATGCCACCTTTGTAAAGAGCAATACCGCCAAGAAGTTGAACGTCGAAGTGCCGCTGTCCTAGGGTGCGCTTCGCCGCCTCTCGCACGACGGCAAAGGCTTCCGGCAAGATATCATCAAGAGTCTCTTGCCCCGAAAGCCGCTCTCTAAATTCAAGGGTTTTAGCCTTCAACTCTTCGGGCGAGAGATTCTCAAACGAAGACTCGAGCGCATTAATGCGCTCGACGAGGGGCTTCCAAGACTTAAGCAACTTCTCCTCGGGAGTTCCCAAAAGACTCCTTAAAAAGGCCATAGAAGGCTTATTTTAGCACGTTTGAGATTAAGAAAAAACGCCCTTGCGGGGGCGTTTTTTCTGTTGAAACTAAGCTCGCTTTTTTCTCGAAGACTTTTTCTTCTTAGAAGTAGCCTTTTTTCTTTTCTTTGCCATTGTGTTGTCCCAACGTGACGTCAGGAAATTATTATTAACGTCTGCCCGCCCGAACGTACAAAGACGTTCGGTACGGGCGGGTCGCAGATAAAAATTTTTAAAAATAATCTGTCTGCGGTTGTGTTAATTATCGTACTAAAAATCTACATACACAATAGAGAAAACAAAAAAGTGTGGATAACTATTATTTTTTAAAAAATACTTCCGTCCGCGCGCGGAGAGCGGGGCGAGCTCCAAACGAATATCTTTGTGAGTGCGGCCGCTCTCCACGCACAGAAAGAACTATACGAATTATATATTCGTTATTATAAAACGCAAATCCCGCCGAGTAGGCGGGGCTTGCGCAGACATTCGTTCGTTTGGTGCTAGTTTCAAGCACTCACCTAGCCAGTATAGCATACAATGTGGCCTTATGCAGTTTGATACGGTCTTTGAGTAAGCTTTTGGCTCTATCGGTTCGGCCACTTGTCTCATAAGCGCTTATGATTCGATCATCAAAAACTACTTCTTCTTCCGTTAACTTACTAAGTACTTCACTTTCGATTGTCCTGTCGCCGGCATATATGGCGCCAACGAGATAAATAATTTTGGCCTCCGTATATTCCGGCGCCAACTCGTATGCTTCTCTGAAAATTTGGAGCGCTTTAAGCGGCTCGTTTTTGTTTATATAAACGGCGCCAATTTCGAAATACACTTGTTGTTTGCCGGGTACGAGCTCTCGGGCCCGTTCTAGATTAATAAGAGCTTCATCAAGCAGGCCGGTAGAAGAAAGGAACGACCCAGCCAGTAGCTCATAGCGGGAATCATTCTTCAAATCCTTGGTTTGTTGAAGCACAACATCTTTCGCGAAACTAAAGAATAAATTCTTCTCTTCCATAGATATATCGCTCCTCAAAATGCCAACTGAATTGGACAACATGTGCTCCACCACCTCCGGCCGACCAAGGCGTGAAACGCTGTAAGCTTTTTTGAAATATCGAGTAGCTGTTAGTGTCTCTCCCGGTGTCTGAAGAGATTTGAGAGCCTCGATCAGAAAGATATTGGCTTTGATCGGTTGGATATTAATGAAATAGAGAGAGAGGACAAGCAAAATAGAGACTGTCGGCAGGACAATGGCAAGAAGATTTCCTAGAGCGAAGCAAGGCGCTGTTGGTCGCGAATGTCCCGATGCCTGTCTGTGAGCAGACAACAGTGCCTCGCTTCGCGAGTGTACATAAGCGAGGAGCGAGAAGAACAAAATATAGCTGACGAGATGGTCAAAGACAAAGAAGTTGTGGAAAAAGTAGGCCGCTATTAGACCGGTTAAGATGGACTTTTCGACGTGGGAAAAAATCAAACCTTTTCTGCTTTCAGATTGCCGGATAGGTCTCCAGATTGAAAATAGGAGTGCAATATAGAGAGCGAGATAAGATAAGAGGCCGAGGAGACCGCCGGAGACCGCCCAGTCAAGAAAGATGTTATGCGCACGGTCAAACCACGGTTCTAGGCGAAACATCTCCGGGCGGTAATTCTTCTGGAAAACGTAACTGAAATTCTCCTGCCCCCAGCCGAAAATCGGACGCTCTTTGATCCCCTCAAGAGCCATGGGCCAAACAAAATATCTGCCCTGCGTCTTCAGCTCCTCTGTAGTTAAAGAAGAGAAACGCGAAAGTACCGGACTATTTTTCACAAATTCTGCATCCTTAACCACTACAAAACCACCAACCAGAACTACCAACCCGGCCAAGATAGCGATACTCGTCTTTCTGGCAAACTTATCTTCTTTGTTTCTAATATTGAGAATGGCTATGACAACGAGGCCACCAAGAAGACCGAGAATCGCTCCGCGCGTGGCCGTGTAGTAGAGGATAGAGGCTTGCGCGATAATAAGCAGACCATAGACCCATCTCAAGGCGACATTCTTCCACTCTCGCCACATAAAAAGAAAAGCAATAAAAATATGGAAAAGCATGTAGACGGCCAAATAAATAGCGTTGCCCAACGTCCCGTCCACTCGCACTCCGCCTTGATTTATCGTTTTCAATCCAATGAGTTGCAGAACAGAATATAAAACCATCAAGAATGATGCCAGAAGCGAGACGTTCCACCACCTCTTCCAATCAACATCCTTAAAGACCGAGGAGATCACAGCGAAGAACATTCCCAAATGTAGAAGAGTAACAAAACCTTCCATGCGCTCAAAATTGGACCAAAAACTTTTAACCGGAGCAACGCCAAAAAGGTCAGCCAAGCCGATTATCGCTAGAAATCCGAGTACTGAATAAATAATGGGAGAGCGCCTGGGACGATAATTGGCATCGAGGAGAGCTAGTAACATCCAGGCGGCAAAAACTATTTCAACAATGATTCTCCAGGCGAAGGCTTTGGTGGTGATAAACGGGAAAAAAAGGGAACTGGATACGAGAAATGGGATAAATGGCACAGCGAAGAGTCCAACGAAGATGGCACGCTTCAATATTTGAGAATTCATGAATACTATCCTATCATGGTACTAACGTATGCAAAATCTAAGGCAAAAAGTCTATTCAACTCTCCGTAAAAGCGAGAGCTTCTTCAAAACTGACATGGTTTATCTGGCCAAAGGCGGTTCTTGGACGACGGCAGGTTCAATAGTCATCTCTTTTCTGTCGTTTCTCCTGGCAATATCTTTCGCTCACTTTGTATCGAAAGAAGCCTATGGACAATACAAATTTGTTCTTGCCATGGCGGGCATCCTTGGAACGCTTACTCTCACAGGTCTCGGTTCAGCAGTGATGCGTTCCGTCAGTCGTGGGTTCGAGGGCACGCTTCACTACGCCTTCTGGACAAATATCCGGTGGAGTATTCTGGGTTTCCTTGGTGCGTTAGGCATGTCCATATACTACTTCGCGCACGGGAATTCATCTCTCGGCTTGGCAATGCTTATTGCCGGTTCCTTTTCGCCCTTTCTATCTAGTACCAACCTCTACAGCTCTTACCTCACAGCTAAAAAAGACTTCCGGCGGCATGCAATTTATTTCGATATTATAGGTAACCTCTTTCCTTATACCGCATTGTTCGTCACGATGCTCTTGACAGAGAGTCCTCTGTGGCTCGTCTTTATTTATTTCTCCTCCAATACTCTTATCGGAATTATCCTTTATAAGAGAATAGTCAAAATCTACAGGCCGGGGCCGGAAGTTGATACCGAGTCGCTTGGTTACAGCAAGCATTTAAGTCTCATGAACATTCTGAACGGCTTGGCAAATAATATCGACCAAGTGCTGGTTTTCCACTATATCGGTGCTGCACAGTTAGCTATCTACAATTTTGCCATCGCAATCCCGGATCAAATTAAGGGACCACTAAAGGGTCTGAACAAGATGATATTTCCCAAGTTTGTTGAGCGCGACCACAAAGAAATACACTCGGGAATGGGGCGTAAGTTTATGATATTGTTTATAGGTAGCGTTGTTATTACGCTGATTTATATCTTGGTTGCACCATATATCTTCCAGATCTTTTTTCCTAAATATATGGCCTCTGTTTTCTACTCTCAGATATTTGCTCTTTCACTCTTGAGTATCACCTTCAACCCCGCAAGCGTGTATCTAGCAGCAAAGAAAAAGATAAAAGAGCAGTATATCAGCTATACATTTATCTCCATATTGCAGATTGTAGTAGTCTCTGTCTCTATCATTTACTGGGGCCTTTTAGGACTCATCATCGCTAGGGTCGTCATGAGATTGGCAAACAGCATCACCAACGCAGCACTCTATTACTATTCCATCAACCGAGAACTCGCCTAGTATTTCTCAATGATGAAGGTTGTGCCGTAGCCGCAATTTCTCAAGAATGGTTTTCCTCTATATTTGTCTAAAAATTTTACGAGTGGCAACAAAAGTTCAAAATACGGCAGACAAACACTAGATGCTTCGTATTGTATCAAGTGAAAACCACTTTTCTTAATCTTTTTTTTCATTATCCAGGGAAATCTAAAAACGTGCGGTACATTTGCTCCAACATAAGATTCGTTCACCCCTTCCTCGAAAGCGAGAAGTGCCCAAAGCATTTTTAAAAAACCATAAGGTAGAGCCATAAATGATCTTAGACCCTTTAAATAAAACCACCCCTTACCCACCTGTACCCAAGAACATGGGTTTAGGACTGTCGGTATGGCGATAATGGCGCGTTTTTTAGTGACTCTCATTATTTCTCTAAATCCTTGATCAAAATCTGGCAGATGCTCTAACACGTGCGAACTTACAACCAAATCAAAAGAATTGTCTGGAAATGGCAATTTCTCGGCATCTCCAATCAAAAAAGATACTGCGTTCTCTAATTCTTTATCCTTGGCCCGTTTCTTACATACATCAATATTGGGAACAGAGAGATCGACCCCTGTGACGAGTGCCCCCTTTTCGGCCATCATGAGCGAGAGTACTCCATCTCCGCATCCGGCATCAAGCACCTTCATACCCTTATTTACAAATGAAAGCGCGCGCTCATATTGTTTTTCGTGAGCGTAGGCGCGAAGAGGATATTTTGATTTCCACCGCTTATCCGCAATCCTATCCTCGTAATTAGTATAGAAATCTTTTATCTCTTCTCCTTTCATGTTAAGCGAGGCCTTTCTCATATACCCTTATCGTTTTATCGGCTACTACAGTCCAGTCGAGCTCATCCTTAGCATATTTAGCAGCTTGCTTAGTTCGTTCACTCTGATTTAGAAGAACGGCATCCGCCACCCCCTTGGCCAGGGCTGTATAGCGACCACTCGGCAATTGTATTGGAGCATCATAGTCAGAACCCTCCCAATCGACCAGTTTTACCAAGAGCCCCCTCTCGTTGTCCTTGCCAAGAAGTTCCACAAGCCCACCCACTCGGCTCGCCACCACCATTTTACCCATAGCGAATGCTTCTGCGCAGGCGATACTTGAAGATTCCGCCGTTGACGGGAAAACCACCACATCTGCTAGCTTCATGTAGGCGGGTACTTCGCTGTTATCCACTTCACCAAGCATATCGATATGACTTTCGAGTCCAAGCTCGACAATTCTTTTTTTAATATAAGACTCCATGCGACCACTACCAATCATCACGTAATGAGCATTGGGAATCAATTTCATTATCTCGGGCATGCTCTCAACTAAAAAATGAATACCGTTCTTCGGTACCAACCGTCGGACGGTTAGAATCACTTTTTTCCCAACATATTTTTTAGACAACTCTTCAGGTACTTTTAAGGAAAGGTTGAAAATTTGCGTATTTAATCCATTAAAGATGATTTCAATGTTATTAGACCTAAGCATATGTTGCCTAGCTACGATGGCGATGTCTTCAGAAGTCGAAATGATGCGGGTCGCCAGATTAAGGGCAAGAAAACGATAGAGCGCGTGAATCTGCTTATAGAGGAAGTGAGCTCTGGCCTCGTCAAGAGTGCCGAGACCGTGGAGGGTCTCAATAACCCGCTTGCCACGAAGACGTCCGGCGATCACAGCCAGAGCAGATAGGCGATATGAGTAATGAGCGTGCACAATATCAGTTTCCTTCGCCTCATGATAAAGTGTCTTAAATAGATAGAAAAAATTAGACCTTTTCCACGGAATCCTTATAACTCTGAAAGCGAAGTGGTCCTCGCCCACCCCTTTCTGATTAGTCACCAAAGTGACTTGGTGTCCTAGTCGTGTCAAATTTTCACAAAGTTCCTTGACATGTATCTCCCCACCGCCAACAAGCGGTAGGAAGGTGTCGCTAGTCATGAGTATTTTCATATAATATGATCAATAAAATCTACAATCCTCTCACCTGCTTTTCCATCCCCCAACGGATTATCTCCCGTAAGAGTGGCGAGATCTTTGGATACCATGATTCTTGCAGCCGAGAGAATATTTTCTGGTTTTATTCCGGCAATAATATTGACCCCATATTCCACTGTCTCTGGCCTTTCGGTACTGTCACGCAAAGTAACACAGGGAACTTTGAGTATAAAGGCCTCTTCCTGAAGACCTCCGGAATCAGTCATAATAAGCAAAGCGTTCTTCTCTAAAACGAGAAGATCCAAAAAGCCCACTGGGTCAAGACAGTGTATTGAGGTCGGAATGGAAATGTTAAATTCTTTGAGCTTACTCTTCGTTCTTGGGTGGAGTGGCATAATAACAGGAATACCAAACTCTCTTGACGTTATATCCAGTCCATTAATAATGCCTAAGAGGCGTTCCTTAATATCTACATTTTCTGCGCGATGCGCGGAAGCAAGAATATATTTTTGGGGTGCCAAACCAAGTTCACCAAGCTTGGTAACTCTTTTTTCCGCAATCTTAATATTTTGCATAACCGCATCAACAATTGTGTTACCCGTAAGATGAACCTTTTCCTCATCAATACCTTCTTCGATCAAGTTTTTAAGGGCATCTTTGGTGGGTGCAAAGAGATAATCGGAAATATGATCCGTAATCACACGATTTGTCTCCTCGATCATTGTGAAATCGTGGCTCCTAAGCCCCGCTTCATGGTGGGCAACGTGAATACCAAGCTTACTTGCGGCCAGAGCCCCAGTTAAGACAGAAGTAGTGTCTCCTTGAACGATAACTACATCTGGCCGATCTTTTTTTAACACCTCGCTTATGTCCCTCATCATAAAGCCAACCTGTCTTCGATAAGGCTCCCCACCAATATGCAGATTATATTTCGGCTCTGGGATTTTCAAATCTTCAAACATTTTTTTATCTAATTCGTAGCTATAATGCTGTCCAGTATGAAGAATAAAAAAATCAACCGTTCTTCTTTGGCAAGCCCGAATAACTGGTGACATCTTTATGATTTCCGGACGAGTACCAAGTATTATTGCGATTTTTTTCATTGATGACTTAGAAAATCGATAATCTTCCTAGCCCTTTTATCCCAAGTATACCCCTCAACATCAGTTCTAGCCTGACTAGCTATTTTTTCTTGTAATTCCGGATGAGTGAGAAGCGTTAAGGTCGTTTCGGAAAGACTCTTTGCAGAATCTGGTTTGAAGAAGACTGCGTTCCTATTATTTAAAACCTCACGTAAAGATGGTAGGTCGGATGAGACAATGGGGCGACCAGCTGCCATATATTCGAATAACTTAAGCGGGGAGGTGTAGAGACGGGAATTTTCGTCTTTCGCAGAATTGGGTAAGATCAACACATCTGCCGCGGCTAAATACCATGGGAGCTCTTTGTGAGGTTTGAAGCCTTCAACTATAACATTCTTGTATCCGTTCACTTTTGCCCTAATGCGGGCCACATCTGACTCCTTGGTCCCCCCAACCATCACTATTAACACACTTTCAAAAAAGGGCATCGCCTCGGCTAAAGTATCTACACCCTTCCACTTTTTGAAATTACCCCAGTAGAGAACTACTGCTTTATCACTCGTAAGTCTGAGTTTTTCTCTCGCTTCTTTCTTATCAATCTTAGGAAACATCTCGAGTTTAACTGCATCGGGTGCAACAAGAATATCTTTTTCTCGGATTCCTGATTCTTTAAGCTTATCTTTGATGTAGTTCGTCAGAACAACGATCTTTTTTGGTTTGAATCCGCGGATACGCATCTGCTCTGGCATATGCACTTCATAGGTGAAGCGCTTAAAAAATAAAGCAACGTATTTCTCACGAGTATATAATTCATCGTACTTATTAAACCAAAGATAGATACGAGCCGAAATTAAAAGAGAAAAAAGATGAACGAAAGCAGATATTCTCTCTGGGATTAACCTGAATGGGTAAAGATCAATAGCTGGCAACTTCTTAATGACAAAATTACGCTTTGCCCCGTAGAAATCGAAAGGATCTTCTTTAAGCAGATTCTTTTTCCATGGTATTAAGAGGAGAACCTCTATTCCCTCATCAGCAAAAGCCGCACACATATTCACTATCTGGAAACCATGCGCGTTTTTGGTCGGGAGCCTTAACTCACTTAAGTAGATTAATTTCATCCTATAACTCCTTCCTCACGCCGGGATTTCTTACGATAATATCTATTACCTTATTTTTACCATCAACTACTGGAATGATATTAACGACTGTCTGGGAGTTAAAAATCTCCTCTGATGTAGCTCCTATATTCTTCCCGTTTGAAATACTTGCGACATTCATGTTAAGCACTTTTGATACTGGAGTAATGAGAGTCGCGTGACGCAAAAGTGCCCGACGAATGTCCCCGTCTGACAATATTCCAAGAAGCGTTCCTTTTTTATTTACAACAACAACCGCCCCCCTCTGATTCAGAGTAATTGCTTCCATCGCTTCTTCGAGCGAGGTGTTCTCCATCACAACATAGCTTGAGTTTTGGTAGTCGAATTTTGTCATATTAATAGGTAATCCGCTTTATAAGAAGTTTATCATTAATTGGCATAGATTCTAAAATATCCACTATCCTCTTGGCCGATTTACCATCCCCATATGGGTTTTTACACTTTGCTACTTTTGCCTTGAATGTCTTTGATCCTGCCTTGGCTATGGCTCTCTTAATGGCGGCTGTTTCGTAGCCGACGTTTATGACATTCGTCGATTGCAATCTGCCCTTTTGCCTGTTGCCAATGTTTACGGCCGGTAATTTAAAAGTCGGTGCCTCTATAATTCCACTGGACGAATTTCCCACAATAACATCCGCAACATTCATTAGGCCCACGTAGTCTTTGCGCGGGACATTAGGATAGATACTCATCGCTGGGGTCTTGTGACTAGTTATCTTTTCCCGAATCACCCTGCTACCGGCATCTGAGTTATTAAGAATCACTACTATCTGGTGAGGAAACGCCTTTACTGCCGTAAGTATTTCATCCATATGATGGGGTAGCTCGGCAATTTCTTCTGTAACCGAATGGTGCACGAAGAGCATCACCGGTTTTTTCTTATCAAGATTGAATTTTTTATAGACTTTTTTTTCCGGAGTTTTGAAGCCGGCCACCAACTCATCGAGCATGGGCGCGCCCACATTGTGCACCCTAAAGCCCTCCTCCCCCATCTTCAATACTCTGTCCGCGGCATCCTTGTTGGAAGCAAAGTGAATATGGGCAAGTTTTGAAATAGCATGTCTAGTAACGCCATCGATATTTCCGGAAACTTCTCCCGCTTGAATATGGGCGGTCGGGATGTACATATACGCACCAGTTATAGCCCCAATTAGCTGTTCACCACGGTCACCAGCCAGAAGCACTATGTCTGCCCCCATCTGTTTTAAAATCTCCGGTAGCTGAATCATAAAGACGGCAAGCGATTTCGTCATTGTCAGGTGGTTGTAACCATCGAAGGTATTAAAAACAGAAGCGTGTATCTTAAAACCGTCTTTTTCTATCTCGGAGATGCTTGAGCCAAACGAATCAAGAACATGCATATTTGAAGCCACTATGCCGTAGTCTAAATTCTTTCTTTTTACAATCTCGCGAATAACGGGCCTGAAGTATCCGTATTCTCCACGAGAGCCAGCGATAATAGCGATTTTACGCTTATTTTTAGGGGTCTTTTTAGAAACCATAGAAACCATTTTTACCACAAAAATTGATTATTAACAAGTCTATTTCACAGCCAGGATGCATTGATGATCACCACGCTGTCCCTTTGGTAAAAGCCTTAAAAAAATATCCCTAAGAGGCACTTTTACCAGAGGGTAAACAATGTGCTTCCTGATAATAAGACCATGCTGAAGGATTAGCGCCATTAACTCAGAAGATGAAAGAAGGCCTATATGACTCGAGTGATAATTCCTTTTTACCTTTCTTGAAGCCTCAATCTTTTTTATAAACCTATAAGCCCTGCCGGAAGATGAAAAAAGGTTGCTAAAATTTATAAACTTTGCAAATAATCTGCTTGTTGTCCAAATATTTTCTTCCACATCAGTATTTATCAGGAGTAACCCCCCGATTTCAAAATTCTTTTTATATCATTTACGAGCTCGTCTTGTTTTGAAACATGCTCAAGGACATCAATCAGAAGCACTGCATCAAAACTTTCTTCTTTGAATTTAGTAAGGGTTGAGGCATCACCGACTCTAAAATCAATGCCCCGGAACCTCTCACGGGCAAGCTCAATACCAGCCTCTGCGTAATCAACCCCTGTTACCCTTGCGCCTCTTTTTGTCAGTTCGTTGGTAAAAAATCCTTCCCCACATCCAAAGTCAAGGATTTTCTTTCCTGAAACATCGCCCAGAAGCCTTAAAACGACTTCAACTCGTTTTCGATGTGCCCCAGAAAGATAACGTTTCTCCATAGAAAGGAAGTAATCCGTGTCATAAAAACTAGAATCTGATTCATTAAATACTTCTTTCATAGATTAAATATTACTCGATATCAAACCACTTAAGAATAGTATTTAGCACCAAGGCTCTCTTGGCCCTTTTCCCTAGCAATTTATCTGAAAAATTTTTGTCAAGAAACTTAGCCTCAATACCACTCCCCGGTCTTTTGGGTATAAGATTTTCAAGCGAAAGTATTTCTCCTTTTCTAATATCCCGTGAAGCTACTACACTATGAAATGCCCAATCACGTACCACCTGTTCCTCTTTAGAAATAGTTTTTTTGTACCCCAAGGCTACTTCTATTTTCCTGATGCCGTCTACTAAGTTTTTAAACATGGCTGATTCAAGAGCAATAAAGTGGTCTGGGCCACGTTGTTTTCTAGAAAGTGTGAAATGTTTTTCAATAACCTTGGCTCCAAGTGCCACTGCCGCAAAAGAGGTGTAATTATCCATCGTGTGGTCAGACTGGCCAACAATCACGCCAAATTCATCTCTCAATCTTTTTATAAGTCCAAGATTGGCATGAGAATAATCATTGGGCGGATATTCTGAAGTGCAATTCATTAACACAAGATTTTCCTTCGCCCCCTCTTCTTCATACACCTTTACCGTGTCGGCAATCTCTTCCATAGTACACATACCGGTAGAAACAATGGCGGACCTGCCGGTCTTGGCGGAGATTTTTGCAATTTTACGATGATGAGGGAGACTGGTAATCTCACCCGAACCGGTTTTAAAAGCCTTGACTCCAAGGTCATTTAAAATATCTACGGCAGATGGACAAAATGGGGTACAGAGATATTCAATGCCGATTTCTTCACAATAACCCATCATCTCCTTGTGCATTTCTGGCGTAAACAGATTACGCTTGAGGATTTCATAGAGATCACCATCCCACATGTGCACCTTACCCGGCACCATCTCAATATCCGGAAGATGGATTTGAAACTTAGCCACATCCGCTCCAGCTTCTTTAGCCGCATCAACCAGTTTCTTGGCAGTTTCTATACTGCCATTATGAGAATCGGCAATCTCGGCAATAATCACCGTTTTCGGCCCGCCAATTGTTAACTTTCCAAATTTTAATTCTTTCATTTATTTCAATAAACGTTCCATTTTAAACTCCGCCATATCCCAATCATCGGGCGTATCAATATCGACACTGTACTTAGGGTCTATGATATATCCAAGAGTGGAATTCCCCCAGAGACTTCCCTTCTCCAAACTTGAGCGGCGACAGGCATAAATCGTGGAGTTAATATAGTACGTTGGTAAAATATCTTGTGTTCGATGCTCCATGTCTCTAAGTTGTGCTCCGTCAGTGGCACGGGTCACGAACTGCTTATCGTCAATTGAAAGTACCTTATGAACACCGTGATTGGGAGAAACTTCTGTCACCCCAACGATAGAATCAGTATCTTTTCTATCTTGAAGCATTTTGGCCACATCTTTAATGTGTTCTACGGTCCTTCCCGGAGCAGTTGGTTCGAGAAGCATGAAATTCTCATATACCTCTCCTTTTTTTTCGTATTCGTCAAGCATGTATTTAATAGCGTCCCCTACGTAAGCCGTGTCCGAAACTAGTTCTGCGGGTAGCGTGAAGAATTCTGATATTCCCCATTTCCTAGCCACATCCACAATCTTTTCATCATCGGTCATAAGAATTACTTTACTAAAAACCCCACTTTGAAAAGCGCGTTCTATCGTCCAGGCAATCAAGGGTTTGCCCTGTATCTCTCTGATATTCTTGCCGGGCAAACGTTTAGAACCGCCACGAGCAGGAATTATAGCTATAAGATTATTCATTATTTTAAAAGAGATAGGATGGCGCGAGCTGCTCGCTCCGATGCCTTCCCATCATACTTGAAAGTTTGCTCTTGAACCATTCTCTGCCTGCCCCCACTATCTCGCTCCGGATACTTTAAATATTCAAGAATCTCTTTCTTCAAATCATTCGCACTGTGTGCAAGCCTGACCCCACCACTTTTAAGAATAGACTGGTAATGGGTGAAGTCATAAAACCGACGGACACTCTCTAAATATGGTTGGTTCTTTAATCCATCAAAGGCGATGTTCACTACAGGCTTGTTGAAGGCCGCGGCGTCTATGGAAGTTGTGCCCTGATAATTCACTATCACATCTGAATGATAAATAGCTGATGCCATCATTTCCATGTCGCCCTTTATAATTTCTCGGTCTGTCGGCTTGCCTCCGGGAAAATCTATCACTCCCGGGAATTTAATTAGAAGGGTTTCCGGTGCGGCATAGTCTACTGGCTTGGTGGCGTTTGGGTGCGAAGAGAGCATGAGTTGGGTGTTCTTAAAAGCTGAGTTGCTCTTAACCCACGACTCCAAGAGTGCGAGCATGTATTCGTCTTCACTCTGGTCCGAGAGACCAATAGGCATGAAATAGATGGTGCGCTTTTTTGAACTCCCGCCAATTTGCTGAAAGAACTCCTCGCGAGAAATACGCGTACCCGTAAGATAGTAATCAAAATGTGACACACCCACGATTTCTATTCTATCTTGTGGATAATCAGTGTATTTCATCACATCTTCTTTCAAAAGTTTCGTATGAACGATAATTCTATCAGGGGAAACACGGAGATTGCCTTTATTGACCGTAATAGTATCCCAGGAACGAAACATCCCTATGGTAGAAATACGACGTTGTCTTGCCTGTCGTAATACTAAGCCTTCCTCATCTGAAGTGAGAGAGGGAATAAATACTAGATCAGGTTTATGGTGATCAAAAATAGAGTCAAAAAGCGTATCTTTGACTAAAGACCGATCTAACCATCGGACGATTTGTCTTAAGAATTTTGAATGACCTAAAATGCTTGTCCATACTCTGCTCCAAATGTAGCGAAACTTCCTGCTATTCAGAAGAAATTGTTCCTGCTGAACAATTTTCACAGTCTTGGTATCGACAAAATAATAGTAGAAGCTACGGAAGAAACGGTCGAGGCGGGAGAATTTTATAGTCGGAGCTGCTACGATAAAAACTCGGTCGCTTTTAAATTCTTTCTCATACAACTCCTTCTTAAATGCCGGTGCAATCAGAACAACATTTACTTTCTTTATAAGCTCGGGCAACACATCTGTTCTTAAGATGTTTCGAGCAATATGACCATGGAAAATAGGTATCAGAATCGTTTTCATCGTTTTTATTGATTGTTGTATCGGTAAATCTTAACTCCCGCAACACTATCAACCTCGGTGAAATACTTTTCGACTAGCCACAGCGGAACTTGTCTGTCTTCTTCCGTAAGTATCAGATAATCCACTCTATAGGCGGGTTGCCACTTTCTACTCGCCAAAGTTCTCTCGTACCTCCTTTCCAACGCATCTTTTAAAGCACTGTAGCGAGCTTGTCTCTTATCGGCGGGAGCACACATTTCGACCAAAGGAGCCTTGAGTCCGAGCAAAGCAATCTTTTCAAGAATACCTCTTCTGTCGAATTCCGTACATTTATCTATAGCACCAAAGATATAACCGACCACTGCTGGTGGCTGATGCGTCTCATCATCAGGAAAGAAGAGATGGACATCCTCGAAACGCCCGAGAATATTTAAGGTGGGTGCCGGCTGGCTGGAGGCAAGGCTCGACCAATACACCTTCTGCGGAGTAAAAATAGGAATATGAAAGGAAAGGAAGTTGTCTGCGATAACAACACCCTCTGGTAGACTTCTCAAATGCTCAAAGAGTGGACGGTACTGCTGAATAGCTATGTCTCGCGAGAGATGAGCATTGGTATAGTCTTTATACTGAAGAAGTGAGGCGTAGAGTATGGCTATACAGATGAGAGAAACTCTCAAGTACTTAGAATTTAATGCCCGACGTATCGATGTGCGGATATCGGGCGAGATAAGAATCAAGGAAATGATTAAAAGGGCAGCATGTATAGTGGCGTATTTGCCATAATATCCGAGTTTGAAATCGAAATATTGAAGAATCAGAAAGAAATCGAGAAGTGTAGTTACAAAGAGTATCCAGCCGAGTAAGTAACGCTTTTTTAGAGTTTCCGAATATATCAGGATAAGCGCAGCCGCCAATATTAAATAATCTTTTGCTATCACATAGTGATCATTTACGAGATAAGAACCAGTGATAGTCGGTGCGAAAAGAGCGGCAAATCCGATGAGAAAGGCAGCAGAGAGAATATTAAATTTATGGTATGAGAATAGAGCTATTCCTACCACTAGAAGCTCTATTAATTGTATGGGGTGGACTGGGAATCGCGTCGTAACTATAGCCATGCGTACCAAAGTATCGTGGGCAGCCACGGATGACGTGAGTATATCTGCAAACAGAGTAATGAAGAGAGTGGTCGCGATAGCAAGCCAAAAGAGAATGTAAGGTAATACGGTACGGAGTGTATGTCTCTGTAAAAGAATAAACCACGCCACAATCGATAGGGCTCCCCCAAAAACGAAGTATGCGGGATGAAGAGTAAAGAGAGCAATGGAGAAAACGACCATTAATCCTGACCTGGGTGTGAAAAAATCTTTTATTGAATTAGTTATCAGAACCCATATACCAAGAAGGAGAAACGGCATGAACCAGAATGCTAGTCCATACCCATCATAAACGACAACTCCGTATACAAGAGTGTGAAAAAGCGATACAAAAGATGCTATTTTGTCATCAATGCCCAGAGCGATAAAAATCGAATAGAGTATATAGAAGATAAGGAGTGGTACGAGAACCTGAAGAACGATCGCTAAGACAGAGACCGGTATGGAAACCGCCCGCCCTACGACACCCACCAATGATTCGAACACAAAGAATCTACTACCATGCTCTTGTTCTTCATAGAGAAAGGAATTCCCCTCTGGGCCCCCTTTGTTAAGCGCACCATTTAAAACCGTCATGTAATGGGCAGTATCCCCGCGATATGATCTGATTGGTTCCTTAAAGGAATCGACGACTCCCCACACTACAATCTCTGGGAGAAGAAAAACAATTACGATACAAATAAGAGCGAGTTGATTTGATATCTCTGGGAGATAATACTTCATACTTTTAAGCGCACCTTTATAGTAAGCCACGCCAACGTCTTTCCCACAGATAAGAAGTTCTTAAATTTAAGTGCCGCTGCTTTGCGACCGGGCACCGACGGACGAATCTGCATTGGCACCTCGACACAGGTATGGCTCTTACCAAGTTTTAGCAGACGAACAATGATTTCTGTTGAGTAAGCAAAACCTTCACTTAGGGGCAAGAGTGGTTTTAAGAGGTCGGTTTTAATAAGGCTTAAGCCGGTATAGTATCGAAGCTTGAGTCCGAACAGGAAATTACACAGTCCAACATACGTGCGGGAGATAAGTCTGCGAATTGGCGCTCGGACTTCTTGGTTTTCGGTGTATGTGATAATAAGCTCCGCCCGACCTCGAGCTTGGAGGATGTTGCCGATGGCCCTACCCATAATCTCATTGTCGCCCGGCACCATCATAAAGTATTCTCCCTTAGCCTCTCTTAGGCCATACGCATAGTGCTTACCTAAATTAAAACAGCTCTCCTGTCTGACATAGCGGATCCTTGATTCCTGTCGCATCAGAGTCTCTCCTGTTTCCGCCCCACCGTCTTTTTCATGGTTACAATCGCTTACTATGATTTCGAAATTTTCTATACCTTCCTTCTTGAGCTCACCTAGAACAGTCTCGCAAGTGAGACGAATAAGATCGCCCTCTTTGTGAGACGGTACCAGAAAAGTGATTAGTGGCGATTTGGGAGATGGCATAATCTTACTGGATCTTACTAGACAACTTTCCCTTCTTTGATAATCTGTTTCATTTTCTTAACATTATAAAAGTTTATATTATCCCAATCTATCTTCCATTTATCATTGGCGTTCTTGATGTCAAGCACCGCGTCCTTTATGGTTTTCTTCGGATAGAGACCAAGTTCGTGTTTAATCTTCTCAGATGAGACATGATAAGAACGATTGTCATTGGTTTCGGTCGTCTCAATCTTCACCTCCCGACCAATGATGTCGCGAACCATCTCTGCTATTTCTAGGATAGTGTAATTCTCGTAGCCAGCGTTATAGATACCGCCGTTAATCTTTTCTCGAGGAAGCTTAAGTAGCTCCACATAGTAGTCAGTGATGTCGTCAATATGAATATTGGGGCGTTTCTGCTTACCACCAAAAACGGTTATAACCCCCTTGGTGATGGCGTGCATGGTGAGAATGTTGACAGAGAGGTCAAGACGCATCCTGGGCGAATAGCCACAAACAGTGGCGGGTCTGATGGTCGTTACGACAAATTCCGGGCTTGCCAACTTCATAACAAGCGGCTCCGCATCGGCTTTAGCCTTCGAATATATAGTGAGGGGTTCAAGAGACAGGTCCTCGGTTACATTTGACTCATTTTTGATACCGTAGACGCTCGAGGTAGAAACATTGATGAATCTCTTTACTCCGACTTCTTTGGCTGTCTTAGCAAAAAGAACAGTAGCATCGAAATTTACCTCTTTAGTCAGCTTTGGATTAAGATCTCCCGATGGGTCGTTAGAGATAGAGGCGAGATGGATGACGGCATCCGCGCCATTAAGTGCTTCCTTGACATTGGAGACATTTCTCACGTCTCCGACAATTACTTTGAGATTGGGATTGGATTGTACGGAACGAAGGCCGTGATCAGTGAAGAACATGGTATCGAGCACAGTCACTCGGAAACCTTCACTAAGCAATTTAGGAACTAAAACAGCGCCGACATAGCCAGCGCCTCCTGTAACTAACACCTTCTTAATATGATTTACGGGCATTTATTTTGACGTCTCTGAATTTAGAACAAGACCCATATAAAAAGATAGCATGTGGTCTAGAAAGAGATGTGTGTCTTCGACTGGCCCATACTCCCCCTTCGGCGTTCTAACGTGAATGACGTGGTCAGCCATCTTCGTCATCTTACCACCGTCGAAACCAAGGAGTGCCACAGTGGTCACACCCATCTTCCTTGCAGTTTTGAAAGCCTCTATAAGATTTTTTGAATTCCCGCTCGCGGATATCGCCATCAGAATATCACCCTTATCTGCTACTCTTTCCAGCTGATGCGAGAAAACATATTCGTATCCTTTGTCATTGCCTATGGCGGTGATGAGAGAAATATTGTCTGACAAACTTATGGCGCGAATGATCGGCCGATGATTTATAAGACTGCAGTGCATCAGATCTGTGGCAAAGTGTGAAGCGGTGGAAGCGCTACCACCGTTCCCCATAAGATAGACGCTCTTGCCTTTCTTTGCTTGTCGAAGAATAAGGTGAGCAACATTTTTTATGGCTTTGAAATCGAGATTACTAAGAAGTTTGGATAAGTACCTGGAATACTCCTTGAAAAAATCATCCGTCTTGATCTTATGGAGATTCGACATAGTAATTATTTTAAAAGCGTGGCGATAAACTTCATAAGCGGGACGGATTCTACGGGAGTGCGGTTACCGACAATACGCACCGCCAAGGCGCCGACGGCATTACCTATAAATCCTATCAAATCCGGAGGAAAGCCGGCTGCTACACACGGAGCCGTCACACCGAGAAAGGCGTCTCCGGCACCCACGCGGTCTACTACCTCATTAGAGAGGATGGGGGTTTCGGCGAAACCATTCTTGGTGGAATACACCAAGGAACCGAGGTGGCCACGGGTCACGGTCACGTATTTCGCCTTGAGTTGACTGGCTGTTTTCTTCATCAAATTTTTCATGTCACCGAAGCGGTCGTGGTGTGCAAGACGCATCTCTGGGTCATCGATGCAGACATAATCAGCTCGTGGGTACTTGGTGATTAGATTAAAGCCGACATTGGCACTATTAGTCTGAGCGTTGACTGCCAAAAACTTGGACTCCCTCGCAATCATCTCAACAATGGCTTTAGTAAAAAAGCCGTGTCCGTAGTCTGTGGCAATGACTAAATCATACTTAGGCAGTTCTTGTTTTAAGATCGAGAGAATCTGTTTCTCGGTCTTTTCCGGAATCGACTTCTCATCCATGAAAACTACTTCAAAGAGCTTTATTAGAAACGGATCCCAGACATAACGTCTCTTGACTATGGTGGACGCAGTTTCGTCATAAAAGAATTTAGGAGACACTCCGGGCTTCAAGTGGCTCCTAATAAAGTCTTCTCGTGAATTGTTTTTGCCAAGGCAGGAGACCATGCGTACCATCTTCACAAACCCGGCGGCATGATTCGCGCAGGCGAGCACACCACCGGCAAAAGATTCTTCACGTAAATATTTTGATGCAACAATGCTCTCCTTAGCTGATTTCCCCATCGGCATGCAGTAGTGATACTCGTCTATAATAGTCTCACCGACTATCAGCACCTTGAGTGACTTAAGTTCGTTCATCTTTTCAGTAATCTTATCAGCGGTATATTTTTTCTTAAGCTCATCGACAAACTTTTTGACATTTGGAGACAAGACACTGAAATGACGATTGAGGAGTTCCGACGAACTGAAAGTTGGTTCGCTGGTGAAGTAGAGCCTGCCACCAATCGACTCGACGGCTTTGCGCTCTTTAGTAATACCCCCCGTTATGTCTTTGGTTTCATCTTCATACTCGCCCCCCTTCACATAAACATTCGGGCGAACTGTAAGTAATGCCTCAGCGCCAGACGAATATGAGTTTATGGAAACATAATCAACAATAGCGAGAGATGCAATCGTGCGAGCACGAATCTCCTGACTAAACACCGGACGACCCGGCCCCTTGTTAACATACTGGTCTTGAGTAAGAATCACTACGAGAACATCACCCTGCGACTTCGCTGCTTCGAAATGCATAATGTGACCCGGGTGCATCAGATCAAAAACGCCGTGACAATGTACGACAATCCTCCCCTGTTTCTTAAGACCAGAAACAATTCTCCCAAGAGTGTCGAGAGGAACTATCTTGTCTTGGACAAGAGAGGGAGATGGGGAGCGCTCATTCCTACTGTGTTTTTTTACAGACATGACCAATATCAGGAAAGGTATTTAAACCAGTCCTTAGTAGCCTCGGCGATAGACTCTGCGGTCCACACCGGAGCCCCTCGCCAATAATCAACGTTTTCAAGCATTTTTGCAACCCCTTCTTCAATGGAGACTTTCGGCGACCAGTTGAGCAGTTTTTTGATTTTTGTTATATCAGCAAACGAATTATCCGGCTCCCCAGGACGCTTGGGGAGGTATACTTTCTCACCACCAATAAGTTCGGCTATTCGATTAACGGATGTTGACGATCCGGACCCAACATTCATAGGCTCAAGAGAAACTCGAGACTCCGCGGCTCGAACCACAGCCTCCGCAACATCTGTGACGAAGGTAAAGTCTCTTGTTTGATTGCCGTCCCCCACAATAGTAAAGGGTTTCCCGGCAAGCTTCTGGGCAAGAAATACACCGAAAACTGCACCATATGCTCCTGAAGTTCTAGACCTCGGCCCATATACATTAAAAAATCGGAGGGGTACAACTGGCAACTTGTACACAAGCCCCCAGTGCATAACTATTTGTTCACCAACGTTTTTAGTAAGAGCGTACGGATACTGCGGTCTAATTTCTGCGGTCTCTGGTGTTGGGTAAACGTCCGGAATGCCATAGCAAGAGGCCGATGCCGCATACACCAATCTTTTCACGTTTGCTAAACGTGACGATTCCAAAACTGAAAAAGTGCCATCAACATTTGAGTGGTGATAATCCATTGGATTTTGAATCGAAGGCACTATGTCGGCAAGACCGGCAAGGTGAAACACCCAGTCAATACCATTGAAATCGTCTTTAATATTTTGAAAATCAGCTATATCAACATGTTTAACACGAAGAGCTTTGTTTTGTCTTAGGTGGGCAAGATTTTGCTCGCGACCAGTTAAAAAGTTATCAAGTACTAAGACTTCGTGCCTGTTCAGAAGCAAGCGCTCTACAAGATGACTGCCAATAAACCCAGCCCCGCCTGTGACAATTGTTTTCATAGATTAAAAAGGACCGGAAAATGGTTTTGCATCCGCGTCAGAGATTCCATGGGGACTAGGGGAAACACTGGTGCTATGCATTATATCGTGCACAGTGTTAATAATAGTATTCATGTTGGGATAAAAGAGGGCTTCTAGAGCAGAAGTGAAAGGAGTGGGGGTATCTGCGTTAGCGAGACGTACAGGAGGAACAATTAGCGTGCCGTGAGCGAGTTCAGCTACAGTGGCCAGAATCTCTGCACTTGCACCCGCTCTCTTCCAACTGGTATCGCATACTACAAGTCGCTTCGTTTTCTTTACCGAATTGATAATTATATCCGTATCCAGTGGACGCAAACTTCTCAAATCGATAACTTCAACGCTGATACCTTCTTTCTCTAATTCAATTGCGGCCGCCTCCGCATCGAGAACAGCCTGTGAGATACCTACAATTGTGACGTCAGTTCCCTTTCGCGCTATACGTCCCCTGCCTATAGGCACTGTGTAATACTCTTCCGGCACCAGACCGCTCTTGTCGTAGAGCCAGCGGTGCTCGAGACATATCGTTGGTTTATCCGACTCCATTGCGGCCAGAATCATTCCTTTAACATCATACGGAGTTACCGGCATGATAACTTGGAGTCCAGGAAAATGCATGAGGATGGATTGCAAGCTCTGTGAGTGTTGCGCCCCCTGTCCCCAACCACGACCGACTATGGCTCGTATCAGAAATGGAACCTTGTATGCGCCTCCGGACATATAACTCCACTTCGCCGCCTGGTTCACTATCTGGTCTAAGGTAAGGAGGACGAAGTCATTGCGCGCATGCACAAGTACCGGACGCATGCCGAGCGCCGCAGCACCAACGCCAATACCAGTTAGAGTATTTTCGGATGTGGGAGTATCGAAGACGCGCGTGGGGCCGAAGCGCTCTGCCGCTAGTTTGGTAGTGCCAAAGATACCAGTAATATCTGCCACACCTGGACCCATGATAAAGACTGAAGGATCTTTTTCTAAAGATTGAACATGCGCCTCTGCAATAGCTTCATTATATTTTATTTCCCTCTTATTCTGATTTTTAGACATGGAGATATAGTTCTTCGGGTTCGGGATAGGGGCTCTCTTTGGCAAACTTCAGCGCATCTATTATTTCGTCGTCCACAACTTTCTTAATTTTATTTACTTCATCTTCTGAAAACAAGTTCTGTTTCTTAGCAAACATTTCGAAGTTGACTACGGGATCTTCCTTGCCCGTCACCGGTTTATACCTCTCACTCGTAAGCACATGCACTGACCACCGTTCTACCATAACTTCAATAAGAGTCGGGCCTTCACCTACTCTGGCGCGAGTTATCGCCGTTTGTGCAAGCTTGAAAACTTCTTGCGGCTTCCTACCGTCCACCCGGAACCCCGGTACCTTATATTGTTCTGCATGTTTCCATAAATCTAGATTCGCCTGACGTTTGAAGAGCACCGTAGCGGTGGACACGTCATTATTTTCCATGACGAAGATAACGGGAAGTTTATGAAGGGAGGCAAAGTTCATACTCTCGTGAAATGTCCCCTGCTCCACCCCTCCGTCACCAAAGAATACTGCGGAAACAAAATCCTCACCTCGGAGCTTGGCAGCAACAGCAGAACCGAGAGCGAGAGGTATGGAAGCTCCTACAACTGCTGAAGCGCCCATCACCCCAACCTCAGGCGCAACAAAATGCATAGAACCGCCCTTGCCCCGTGAGCATCCGGTGACCTTGCCATAGAGCTCGGCGAAAAGTGGACGAAATTTGGTGCCCTTAGCTACAACGGCAGCATGACAACGATGGCCAGCCCAAACCTTGTCCCGTATCTCGAGAGCGGCGCATACCCCCGCGGCAGAACCTTCCTGACCGAGTGACAAATGAACGGGGCATCTAATCTCTTGTTCGGGGTAAAGTTCGCCGACCTTTTCATCAAACTTTCTGGCACGCACAAGTGCGGTATAAAGTTTTTTGGCTTCAACGAAATTCATAGAATCCACATTACACTATTTTCCTTTCAGGAGAAACAAAGCAACACCGTCGTGCGGAGAGGCGGGATCATTATTTTTGCCGTGGGTTTGGCTCCATTCATTATTGTCCCGACGGTAGAAGCGTGACTCATTAATTAGGAAATACTTAGAGAGTTTCGATTCTATATCATCTCTTGTATAAACTCGAAACCAGATACCGAGAACCTTTGTTTTTGCATACGGCACACTTATGACGGCTCTGCCGTCTAACTCAAGAAGATTGGAAATTTTTTCAAATGCTTGTTCGTCAAGATTATTATCTGACTCATCCTCTCCACCATAGCGCTTTGAGAATCCGAAATGTTCAATAGTTGAGAGAGAAAATATACCGTCAAATTTTTTATTAAACTCGTGCTTGAGAAAATCACCCTTAATGTTTAATAGATTCTGATGTTTGAAAGGATATTCTCTAAGGTCTATTGCGGTCATATTAAATCCGAGGCTGGCAAATTCAAGAGCGATGCTTGATGCGGCATGTCCAATCTCAAGCAAATTTCCCTCCGGCTTAGGAAAAACCCTCCCGAGCCATTGATGAAGCGTCGGTAGTTCGATAATCCTCTCAGAAATCACGAGGTCTCCCTCGTCCACCTTAGTCCCAAATTTCTGCATAAGCCATCCGATGATGCCCTGTCTACCAAAACGCTCTATTACAACTTTAATGGGATGCTCCAACGGATATGAATAGCTGACTTTAAACTTTTTCATATAAGTTCATATATTGTTTTACTTTGCTCTCCCAGCTATTTTCTTTTGCCCATTTTAGTGCCCCATCTGATAATTTCTTACGGAGCTTCTTATTATCAGTGAGTGAGAGGATTTTCTCTATTATCTCCTCTTTGTTACTCCCGTCTACAAGAAACCCGCTTTGTCCATCTGAAACTGCGTCGTCAGCGCCGCTCCCCCTGCCTACGATGGCTGGAGTACCAGCGGCAGCCGCTTCCATAATCGCCAAGCCGAAACCCTCAACGTCACCATCCACATTTACAGGCAAAGTTAGATACAGAATAGCATTCCTATAAATTTCTCTAAGTTCTTCCCGGCTTAGATTGCTCTTTATAATAACTTTGTCTCGGATTCCCAATTTTTTCATCAATTCATACAGCTCATCGCGATATGATTGATTGCGACTCGTATCAGCCACAATCACGTATCTCATATTTGGGCGAACATTCATAATCTCTTTCGTTGTAGAGAGCATCTCTATATATCCCTTGCGCTTTTTAAACTCTCCTTGAGTAATTATGTATTCGTATTCGGTGGGAACGCCGGTACCCTTACCGTCTGCTGTCCCAGCATAGAAATTGTAATCAACGCCATGGTTAATTACTTTAATCGAGAGGTCGGGTAATACTTTTTTTATTTCATTAGCCACATAATGGCTAATAGCGGTGATTCGGGTTGCTCGCCTATAAGCCCATCGTAAAAGTAAAGATTGCCAACCCGAGCCACTTAGCTTCCTAATAGATCCGGAGCCGACAGCTGTGATAATAACCGATCTAGATATCCCAATATTAGCGAGACAGGCTAGAACTCCATAAGGATATCCGTCTAGCGCGTGTACTATACTAGCCCCTTTAATCTTACTTCTGATATGGAACCAGTTTTTTAATACTTGATGAATACTTGGTTTAATATAATCTTCGCTAGTCATCACAGAGAGCTCGATGTGTGGTCTACTACGTCTGATTCCATCAATAATGTTCTCCGTAAAGACTCCCGCACCAGTTCTGGGATTTAATGTTTGTGTAAGAATGCAGATTTTCATGTTTTCTTTTTGACCATCATCGGATTACCGTAAGCTACGGAGTCTCGTGGTACTGATTTATTGCAGAAAGTGAGGGCGCCGATGGTGACATTATCCCCGATAGTTATATCCCCCACCAACTTCGCTCCTGTACCGATATAAACGTCGTCACCGATATTTGGCATAACATTTTCCGACGCATTCTTTTCTCCAAGAGTTACACCATTAAGAATAGTGAAGTTTTTTCCCACCCGTGCTCTTCTACCAATGACAATGTTACTTATGTGCACTATCCGAAGACCGGGCCCGATTTCTGACCAGCAGGAAATATCATTACCGAAGCGATAGATTCTCCTGACACTTAGTCTCCTCGAAAAATACCTTGCGAAACCATTATTCTTCCGGGCAAGGTATTGATTGACTCGAAACCAGAAAACACAGGCGAAACTGGGGGAATGCCTCCGCAGATAAACTAACCCCTTCATTTTTCCGAGGAAAGATTTTCCGCGAGTATCTACCTTGTTGGCAGCCATGTCAGATACCAAATAGTGGAATAGTTCAGAGGGGGTTTTCATTGTGGAAAAGCCGCTTGTAGACAAAGAAACTTTCAAAGGCAATCAAAATACTTGCAAGGGCTTGAGCCAATATATACCATATTCTAAATTCTTCCACTAGAAGATAAAGGATGCTGTTGTTAAGTATTAAATTAAGGATATTTATCAAAAAATATATGGGAAGTTGTTTATGAATTTGATTGATTAGATCGTCTCTGAATGTCCATATCCTATTCATCGAGAAACCGACAAGAAGTGAGACGGCAAATGATAGTGTTGCGGAATATATATACCAGAAACCGAAAAAGTCTGTAAAAATATATAATAAAATCAGATTGACACTAAAGGCTGTTCCGCCAGAAATAACAAAACGAGCCATCCTCCATTTGGCGAGGAAATCGTCTATGAAAGGAAAGATTTTTAAGAAAATGGACATCTTATTTCATTTCTTGCAAAACGGCTCCTACAGTATTTTTCAGATCATGTTCATCCGCATATTTGCTAATTTCATCGACTAGAGACTTCTTTTCTTCTGCTCGTATGGAGACGAGCATTTTCAGCTTTTTTGCTAAGTCGATAGAATTTTTTTCTTTGAACATGAGCTGGTCTGGCAAGATTTCACTACAAGACTGATTGCTTACCAGAACCAAATTACCAGAAGCCAGGGCTTCGAAGATCGTCTTGTCCATACTACCCGAGAGGGTTAAATTTACATAAATCTCGTGTTTTCGATACAGCTTAAGAGCCTCTGTCTGATTGACTGCACCTACGAATCTGACCTCATCCCCCAGATTGGACGCCACCACCTTATCGCGAATCATCTTTTCGTATTCCGCGTCCTTCGAAGTTGCCGCTCCCGCTATTGTCGCAGAGAATTTTACCCCCTTATCCCGAAGCTCTTTTAACGCCTCGACGAAAATCTCGACATTCTTGACTGGCGCAATACGACCTAGAAGCAAAATTGAATTTGGTTGTTTTTTTATCAAAGAACCGGGTTTGAAGAAATCTGTATCAATCCCCACTGGCATTATTCTCGTCTTCTTGAACCTCGCCGTGTAGGACGCGGGCGAAGTACAAAATACTTTATCCGAAAAAAGTACTGCTATACGAGTCAAGATACTGCCCTTGGCGTGATTTCGCCATAAAAATATTTTTTTGCCCCACAGTCTCCAAAATTTCCACCCGAGTAATACATATTCTTGATTCATATGCACAAACACGGAATCATAATTTGCCCTCTCTTTCCAAATATATTTATAAAACCTGAAAATGTACCCCAGTTTGTTCAACACCGAGTGTTGAACACTTTCACGCGAACTCTTTTCTTCTTTCCCCAGAGACAACACTTTTATATTCTTCGGAAAAGAGTACCTACCTTTTTCGAGACAGATTACTGTTACAAGTTCGCAACGCTTGGCAAACTCTTCCACCCAACGATGGAAGAAGCCGAGGATCGGATCATTCCTATCCACTTTTTGGGTAATTATCAATAATCTCATTGCTCTTCTGTTCTGACCTTTTGGGCTGTTTTTTCCCAACCATCCTTTATTCTAGCCATATAATCGTCTTTAGAAATAAGTTTCGTGTTAAGGGTGTGCCTCATGTTTATGCGTAGATTCTCACGCTTGTGATTATTTTCTATTAAATCCATTACTCCACTAGCAAACATTTCTGCGCTCTCGGGTGGATAGATATAAGCATCTCTGCCTGCTTCAAGTTCTGTGGCAATACCTACCGGCGTGGTAATTACTGGCAGACCAGACAATCCCGCCTCAACAAGAGAGAGACCATGGCCTTCAAAGAGAGATGTTTGGATAAAAACATTAGCAGTTTTATAAAAGGAAGCGAGGTTTTCTTGCCAACCAGCAAACTCAACCGCGCCGACGAGTTTGAGTTTCCTGACAAGTGTTCTAAGTCTGCCTTCCTCTGGACCAGAACCTACTATCACGAGTCCGGTGCCTGGAAACTTTTCTCGGACAAGTACAAGCACTCGAAGAGCGAGGTCAAGGTTCTTCTCTGGCGCGAGACGTGAAACAGCAAGTAGAATGAAGTGCCAAGGGTAGCGCGAGTGTAGATCGAAGGTGATACGACTATTCTCGATTTTCTCCTTGTCGACAAAAATTGGCAAGACTCTGATATCTGCAGAGGTAAATCTCGAGATTTGAGGTTTAAGAGTAGCGTTGACCACCCGCACACCATCAGCATTGCGTAACACTTTTTTTATAAACAATTTTCGCACCGCATTTTGAAACCCTTTAAAGTACGGAGAAAATGGATCGGTATGAAGCTGGACTTCAAGCGCTATTCTCCATTTCTTTTTTATCTTTAACCCCGCCCAACCACATTCAAACGGGTCCTGTGCGGTAATCACTGACTTGCCTCGAACAAACTTCTTTTCAAACACAATTTTCTTGCCAAGCCGAGCGGCGTCAAGCGGCCGTAGAAAATTTACTGAGGAATTTGTCGGATAAACCCAAACATTCTCGCTAATCTGCTTATCTTTGAGCCCGTGACTCCCATCTGACATTAGCACTATATAAAGTTCTTCCACGAGCTTCCCATACTCCTTCATTCGCTCTGAGACAGAGCTCCCGGGAACTAAAATATTCCTGTCATTTGAAATCATTAGGACTTTCATTTTACTTGCGGTGAGTTCATCGAACTATTAATTTATAGAGTTCTACATATTCTCTGACCATCTCTTCCCATGTATGCACGAAATTAAAATTTCTTACTTTTTGCCTCCATTTTTCATATTCTTCTTTATCCAATAACTTGATCACTGCACCTTCGATATCTTTTTCATCTAACGGATCAACAAAAATACCGATATCTTTTATTCTGTTTAAAATACCAACTTCTTTGGTGCATATGAAAGGTTTATTATACCTTATGGCATCGAGTATTATGTTGGGGCTGATGTCTCCGAGCGAAACTAAAATTATGGCATAGGACATCTTCATCTTCTTCATAAAATCATCAAATTTGACTGTCTCTATGAACAGGCAGACATCTTTAGGAATCTTTGAGTCTTTCTTATAAAAAACATTTTTCAAAGTATCAATGTTTTTCCATTTTAAATCTCTAGTTGAAGCCAAAAATGTCTGGGGACAAGAATCGGTATCAGTATCGCCATCTTTGGATCCATAATAGTTTTCAATAATAGCCGTATTTTGAATATTTAAATCGTAGGCCTGAATAAATATCCCCCTCTGCCATTCTGTTGAGAAAACAATCTTTGATGCGTTTTTTAATGTCCAACGAGTAAGTTTGAAAATCACTCTCTCTTTCAGGGAAAGATTATTTTTCTCTTGGGTATAAAAATTTCTAAAAAGAACTTTTTTACCCGTTCTTTCCACATATTGTTCCCAAAGAAAATCTCCACCTGTCCTAATAATAATTTTTTTGCCAAATATTCTTCCCGCTAAGACACTCGGTAAACCAACAGAAAAAGTATCCAGAGTGAGTATAAAATCACTTACCAAAATTCCGGGAATAACTTTTAGGAAGAAAAAAATATGCCGCACCCCGGTAGGTAGGTAGTCTTCCAGATGAAAAGTTTTCACCCTTACAGAATATCCATTCTTGCTAAAGGCTTCCTTCAGATTCTTGGCGTATTGAGCTGGCCCCCCTATTTTCGGTGGATATATACCAGTGGTGATGAGAATCCTTCCGTTAGACATCGAGAATTTTCTTGAGTTCTTCCTGACTCGGTTCTTTTCGGGGTGGGGGTTGTGTTGGTAGTTGATTTCCCATTACCGTTTTAAGCGCATCTCGTAAATCAGAGACATGTTTGATATCTGGTTTACGTTGGTTGTCGGTTTTCTTTCTAAGACTTTCTAGGGAGATATTTTGTGAAGGTGGGGGGGGTGGAGGCGGAGGTGGTATATAAGGGCGCGGCTGTGGCTTGATTACTGGGGAAGCAGTCACTGCTTTGGGCACGGAGGTTCTTGGTGGCATTACTACTCGACCCTCTTCATGCCAACGAGTGATAAGTTTCTCAATCTCGCTTTTTGGCTTGGCAAAGGTCTTGCGGGAATACTCTATTATTTTCTCAACATTAGAAACTTCCGGGGGCTTTATCAGCGGCATGGTGGTAGCAGAGAATGGTGACGAGGTCACCGAGTCTATCATCAGTTTGAGATAAATCTGACGTAGTCCAAGATTGACAAGATCTTCGGCGGTGATAGTGGGAGCAAACTCTTTCTCGAGCACATCGGCATCGTAAGCTCCCACGCGGAAGACTATCATGGTACCGACGTTGCCGAAGACGGCTTCGCGCACTTCTTCATCCATCTGCTCTATATACTGATGAGCCATGGTCAGATTCAATTTGTACTTGCGAGCCTCCGACAGAATATCAGAGAAGGATCTGTCGGCGAAGGATTGAAACTCATCCACAAAAAGGTAGAACTGCGGCAGTTCGGCAAGGACGGAGGCTTTCTCATCCGAGCGCGACATGGCCGCGAGATATAACTTGGTGATAAGCATCGAACCGAGTAGACGAGCATTGCCCTCTCCCACCCTACCCTTGGACAAATTCACTATCATAATCTTCTTCTTATCCATAATCTCTCGAAGATCAAAGCTTGATTTACTCTGCCCGATGATATTCCTAATAAGAGGATTGCCGGCAAATTGACCGATTTTATTCTGAATGGCCGGTGTGGCTTCTTGGGTATATCTATCGGTGTACTTGGCATATTCGTCAATCCAGAAACTTTTAACCGATACATCGGTAACGTTCGCAACCACCTTGTTCCGAAATTCCTTGTCGGTGTACATGCGATTAACCGCAAGAAGTGTCGCTCCCGGATATTCAAGCAGGGCGAGAAGTGTGTTCTGAAGAATATAAGCCATGCGTGCCGACCAGGCATCTTCCCAGATTTTTTCGAAGACAGTCATGAGACCGTTGACCACCAGATGACGTTTGTTCACCCCCACATCTTCCATAATATTGAAAGATACTGGATACTCCGTGTCGAAAGGAGCAAAGTAAAGCACATCATTGATACGTTCTTTGGGTATGTATTCGAGAAGTCTTTCCGCCGTGCCGCCGTGAGGGTCGATGAAGGCGAGACCGTTGCCATTGGCAATATCCTGGATAGCCATGTTCTCAAGGAGGGTGGATTTACCCATACCGGTCTTGCCTATGACGTAGACATGTTTGGAACGATCGTCGGTCTTGATGCCAAATTTATTGCGATTGTGCCGTGAGTCCGTCTCGGCAAAATATGTTACTTTGTCAGAGGGGCCTATCATGTTCACTATTATACAACAGAAAGAGCTCTATATAAAAAGAGAGCTCCGCCTAGCGCGTGTACGCGTCAGGCGGAGCATCGAGCTTGAACCAGTACGGGAGTAGTGTTTTCGTTCTCCTGTCCCAAGACAAGCACAGAATACGATAAAACCTTGGACCGTCGTCGAAAGTTTTCCAGAGATAGACTGTCTTTCTCCGAAACTCTTTAGGATACTTCTCCGTATGCTTGGTCCAGTATCGTACGTCCTCGAGGGAGTGAATAAAATCAATTGTTCCGCAACTCTTCCTGATCGCCTTCTGGACACTCAGAGGAAAAACTAACCCCCAGTAAACCAACCCAGGAGTCGGGGCGGGTTCCGCAATCCCAATATACATAACAAACTCCTTTTATCTGACTCTCCCTTCTGTATACACCCCATATTATCTATTGTCAAAGATTTAGGATTTTATCAGCCATAGTATAGACATCCCCCGCTCCAACAGTCAGACAAATCGTTTCTTTACCCTCCGATTCAAGCATCAGCGCCGCCTCATCCAAAGAATCAGCCACTTCAACCTGCGGAACCGTACCGGAAACTACAATAGCGTCCGCTAGTGCGCGGTGCGTGATACTTGAGTCAACTCTTTCACGGGCGGCGTAAATTGGCATAACTATTACCCTATCAGCGCCGAGAAAGCTCTTCGCGAGTTCTTTGAGCATTTGCTTTGTGCGACTAAACAAGTGCGGCTGAAAAATGATTATGATTCTTTTCTCAGGAAACTTTTCTTTGGTTCCGGCAATCACCGCTTTTATTTTCTGCGGATTATGGGCGTAGTCATCATAAAGAAGAGCACCGCCTCTGGTCTCTCCTTTATATTCAAAACGTCTCCATGCGCCCTTAAAATTTCTCAAAGATGTTTCTATAATTTTCTCCCCGATACCGAGAACAAGAGCGACAGTTGCGGCGACTTTAGCATTATCTCTGTTGTGTTCTCCCGGAATGGAGATTGGGTAATTAGAAATTAAAGTGTCAGGATAATTTAATACAGTTGCACGGACAGAGTCCAAAACTGGTAATACATTTTTATCTTTTGCGGAACAAATAATGAAACCCCCTTCCGGAACTTTGTTCGCAAGTTCAGCAAAAGCGCTTTGAATATCAATAAGACTTTTATAGTAATCAAGGTGGTCTTCTTCAATATTGGTAATTGCTATAATTTTCGGCTCTAGATTCAGAAAAGCTTTTTTGTATTCGTCCGCCTCGACGACAAAGTATTC
>Ga0209542_10002345_pt1 | contig 42521 bp, 42 predicted proteins | sample RifCSPhighO2_01_FD_184028 | JGI IMG/M metagenome (GOLD analysis project Ga0209542, IMG submission 184028) | Soil microbial communities from Rifle, Colorado - Rifle CSP2_plank highO2_0.1 (SPAdes) (version 2) | ecosystem: Environmental > Terrestrial > Deep subsurface > Rock core/Sediment ... | reverse complement strand
CAGGGCGATATTACGGAATACGGATAGAAAACAGTTCCCAGCATAATAAACCAGTACCACTGCCCGCCGGTCTGAAACGGCCCCGCAGAAGAAAATGGCCCCAGAAGAGGAAGTTTGCCGGAAGAAAGCGCGTGCCTTGCAATAAGAGCATCATGCGCCTGATCATACGCAAGGCCAAACCTGTTCTGGTAATTATAAAATCTCAAAACAAAAGCAAGCAAAACTATAAGAATTGCGGAAATCCCAAACCAGTGCAGTTTAACTTTTTTTAACATATTTTTTTAGAAAAACACCCTTCAGAAAAAGTATTAAAACTGTCAGAAATGAAGACCCTATGGCAATAATATTCATAAAGGACAGGACCTGCGGAACCGGCTTATCCCAATTTCCAAGATATATAAAAGGCGCATATTGAAAAATTGAAAGTATGGAAAAAATAATTACCGGTATAAATATAAAATAACTTTTTGAAATATACGCGGCAAACGGTAAAGCATACAAAAGGTACCAGGGTTGAAAATTTGTCCTAAGACATGCAAGTATAACGGGAATAATCATGGATACAAATGACAGATAAAAAAACTGTTTGTAATTCTCTTTATTTCTGTTACTCAATAAATAATAAATGTAAACCGGTATCAAAAACACCGTAGCAAACTTAATTCCAATAGACAAGGCAAGAGCCAGGAAAGAATAAAATAATTTTTTTTCCAACAAAAGATAAACGGACAAAATAGCAAAAAACATCATTACAATATCGTTATGCGCGGACACCAATGATTCGGTTAAAATAAGCGGATTTAAAGCAAAAAATGCCAGCCCGAATAACGGATTAACTGATTTAGTTTTAATAAGCACTTTTTCTATAAAATAAGCGCTTCCGATAAAGCTTGAAAGAACCAACAGTTTAAATAAATAAAAAGTTAATAGAAAATAATTTAAACCGATAAAAGAAAATGGAACCGTAAGGATAAGCCATACTGGACCATAAGGATATGTTCTATGGGTCCAGTGCATAAATGAAAGCATGGGATCACCAGGAAAGTCAAGAGCTTTATGAACGTAAGGATTTTGGTTATAATAAGTTATTATCTTTGCGTCAAAAATATAATTAAATAAATCATAAGAAAATGCGTTGTAGGAAAGAAACAAAATAGCGCTAACTGTAAGAATTATTGTCCACACTTCTCTTCTTTGCAGTTTGCCCAATTTGATAAGTTTTAAAGTCCAAAGAAAAAGTGAAAAAATAAATATCACCGCGAATGAAAAAATATAAGTTGACAACGGCCGCTGGAAATATCCAATGTACTGAAAGAATTTTTGTATTTCCTGCCATATTGAAAGGCGCGACAAGGTAAGACTAAGATCTACCTGGGTAAAAGAATAAAGCGAGATAATAACAGATGCAATAATCCAGCTAATAAACAGAATTTTTTTACCCATACATGTTGTTAAATCTTAAAACCTGAATCTAAAAACTTTCAGATTTGAAATGTAGTTTTGATCTTAACTATATATTCCTTTTAAAATATTTGATCTTATTTTAAAAAGTTCCAGCAGACCTTCCAGTGAATCTCTTATTGGACTTACTCTTCTTGTTTCAACATAGAGCCATTCTACAGGTACTTCCTTTATTTTAAAACCCATGTTGCCTGCTATATATAAAAGTTCCACGTCAAAACCTGCCGTAACCGATGAGCCTTTTATTTTAGAAAAGCCGTGATGTATTTTGGAAATTTTTGAGAAAACATCATGAGCTGATTTTTTGGTAAAAACTTTAAAACCGCACTGGGTGTCTTTAATGCCATTTAATCCTACGAGCATTGATCTTAAAGTAATCATACCCTGAGCCATAATGAGTCTGGTGAAAGGCGCACCGCGTCTTTTGCTGCTTCTTGAACCTATCACAACATCATAACCGTTGTTAAAGTAAGGCAACAGTTTTTCAATTTCTTCTATGGGTGTTGCCTGGTCCATATCGGTAAACAAAATAAAATCTCCTTTTGCGTGTAAAACACCGCTTGTAACCGCACCGGCTTTACCCAAATGATTATTTTTTAATATCCTGAACTCGTTATGATTTTCTTTTACAAATTTTTCTACAAATTCACGGCTTCCGTCATCGGATCCGTCATCCACAACAATAACCTCATAAGAAAAATTTTTCCTTTTCTTGCTCAAATAACTTTTAATCTTATCGAGTGTTCCTTTTTGCAGATTCGCCATTTCATTGTATGAAGGAATCACCACAGAGAGCAGAAAATTATCCATAAGCTCATGTTAATTATACAAAACTTTATACTATTAAACAAAAAGATATTAGAGGTAAGAATTGTTAAGCTGAAGAATATTTCCTTTTTTATCCTGGAGTTCTACATGCAATTTTATATTTCCTATGTCTGAATGGTATGCACATATTCCACCAGAAGAACAGGTTCCAAGAATAATGTCACGGCCCAACTCTTCCTGTTTATCAAGATCTACCAAACCACTCACTCCCTGGGCAACCGTATCTGTATCATAGGTAAGCGTGTATGAAAGTTTCTCAAAATCTTTGATGTTATTAACCGTAAACGTGAGAGTCTTTGCATCTTCCGAAAGTTGCATTGACAAAGAAGGATTTTTTTCATTTTCTGAAAGATTTGCTGCCTTTGGCGTGCCAAAGTCATTTCCCTCAACATCCCAATAAGTAGTGTCATTACACTCCTGATCATTGCAGGTATGCCAGCTGGTTACCAAAGCGCCATTTCCCGGAATATCATCTCTTTCCATAGAACGTTTATTATTAGTTCCGTTTACACCATGGAATGGTTGGTTATTACTATCATCTGCGGTATCAATCAAATTTCCAGAATCAGTCCAAAGTCCTTTATAAAGCTTAATTTGCAGATCACTGTTTCTTAAGACTAAACCGGAATCAACAATGTCAGGATCAACATTAATAGCAGAAGCAGCTTTACTAAGTCTTGTTATTAAAAATAAACCGTTGGCAGAGATAGAATAACCCGAAGGAATAGTAACTATTAATGTCTCCGTATTACCTCCAACCAGAGCAGTAATCTGCCATCCTGAAATGTCTATTTGCTGGCTAGTCATGTTTCTAAGCTCAAGCCATTCATCATTTGAATTTTCATCCGATCCCATCCACATTAATTCATTAATCACTACGTCTCCTTGATTAATTGCGGGAGGCGTGACAACAGGAAGTTGAACCGTAAGCAGCCATGGCAAGCTATACGCGCTTTCATATCCATACTGATCTTTTGCCCGCGCCTGCCAGTAATACGCTCCTTCAGGAAGCTGAGTGAGCATAAATGAAGCATCACTTATCCACCCCGAATCCGCGTATAAATCGGTCAAAGAAGAATCTTTAAAGGCTTTAAATTTGTAAGAAATATCAGCATCCGGACACATACTGGTAGAGGAATTCCAGGTAAAAGTTTGATCGGCAATAGTACTTACTGTGGTTTCATCCGCCGGAGATAATAAAACAGGAACAGATGGCGTTGACCAGCAGCCTGTAGAAACAATGTTTCCGGAAATTGATGCTTGTGATGTAAAAGCGGAATTAGTAACAGGTATAAAATTCAGGGCAAGTAAAACTGTAAATATTGATAGTTTTGAAAATAATCTTAATAATGTATTTTTAATATTCATGTACTTACGCCCTCCGATTTTACTTCTTCTTTTGCCTTTCTGCCGGCAAGCATCTTGCTTATTTCCTTTTTAATGTTTAACACTTCGCTATACACAATAATTGTGGCAGGAATAACAACTAGCAGCACAAATCCAATTGTTGTTTTAGCAAATCCGATTGGATAACCTAAATACGGAATAGACGCTATCACTTTTCCTAAAATCATATTTGGATAAACAGGCATAGAGTCTGGAAACTTATTAGCATCTCCTTTTGTTATATAGACTATGGAATTTTTGCTGTTTTTCACCTCGAATATCCTATGCGTGATGGTGCTCTTGGGATCTTTAATGCTTGATTCAGATGATGTTTTGAATGTTATGATATCCCCTTTTTTGTAGTCATCAATAGGATGTGAGACAACAAGACTATGTGTTTTTACCAATGGCTCCATGGAACCAGATTGGACCACAAAGATTCTATAATCTTTTGGCCATCCCAGTACAGAAAGAACAGTAATAACCCCTACGAATATAAGGAGTGTCAATACGACCCAATATATGAATCTTAAGATTTTTGTCATATCTACCTTAGATTTCATTTGATCATCTAGTGAGTTGCATAAGGATTTTTCTGTCCCTATGCAACCTGTCTAGATAATCAAGATTAATCTTATGGGGCAACGTTTTCCGCTACAAAAACTTCTCTCCAAGAACAAACTTCACCTTGATCACCACTATCTGCTGAGTCATCAAGTTGTGCACGTTGCCATACAACTTGACTCCAGTTAGGATTAAGCTGATCAAACGGCGGATTTCCTGTAATCTCTTCTCTATTCTCTGGACCAACTAAGTCCATAAGAGGACCGTTATATATCTCCCTAACTTTCTCGTCTCCTCCTGCCCAACCTGTTCTAAGCTCAAGGTTCGTCTTTCCGCAGACAACACCTTCAACATTGTCTACATACATGTAAACCTGAACAGGTACATTTCCTGTATTGTAAGCTTCAGCTCTTCCCCAGGGCGTCCATTCCCCCGGTACCAAAAGACTGGTGTTTATGGGTTTGTTTTCACTAAAATTATGGACTACCAAATTCACGCTTCCTGTAGCTATAGTGTTTCCTTCAATTTCATCTTGTGAGCTGAATACTCCTGCTACCGTAGCTCCTGCAACTACTGACACGGCCGCTACTATCATTACTAAAGAAAGCAATATTCTTTTCATTTTTTTCACCCCCCTTCGCCCGCCGGATTTTTTACATAGGCGGTATTTGTTTAAATCTTTTTATTTTTATCAAACTCTTAATAGTCTTCATGCTTCGGAGGGGCAGCCTCCCCTCTTTGTCCGCCGTAGTTTTAATGAAGGCGGATCCAGTTTTTCTATAAAAAAACCGATTCTCTAAGAACCGGTTTCAAATCATTATTGCGAATTTTCCAAAATTCTCCCAATGCGGTTTTTCATAATAAGCCTCTATTCCGGCAAAAAAACTTTAAATGCCTGCCTGAAGAGATCTATGAATCAATATCACTAACAATATAGAAATTTCTTACAATGATGTCAATATGTACTAAGTATATACGAAGCAATCAAAAAAGATCTTTTTATTTTTATGTAAGAAAACGCGATTATATATGCACATCTTTAATTCTTAAAATTTAAAATATTGTAAGAGAATTTACGTTTTTAAAGTTTGTTTTTAAGAACGTAATGGGATAAAATATTTGGTAAGGCTCCATCGTCTAGAGGCCTAGGACATAGCGTTCTCAACGCTGTAACACCGGTTCGAATCCGGTTGGAGCCACTTACCACCACGGATGCAAAGCTGAAAGATTTGGGAGTGGAAAAATAATTTATTTAATTTCAATTTCTTTCATAGTAACTAGTTGATCCAGGTTCCAGAAAGTAGAAAGTATCATTCGATGAGAAAGTAACTCTTAATTTACCATCATCATAACCCAGTCTTCTTCAAAGATCTCAATATGATCATCCACATTATATTTTATAGCACATTTTGGACATAAAGTTAATACGACTTACGCATTTTTTGTCATTCTGAATTCATTTTAGAATCCCGCTAGATGCTGAAACAAGTTCAGCATGACGTGTTTTGCGTAAGTCGTATTAATTCTGTATGACCAGCACATTGGAAAGTTTTAGTCAACAGGCGTGGGTTGTTTATGAATTTGGAGTTTCTTTGGTTCTTCCTCTGTTTCATAATTTGGAAGCGGTTTTGTGAGAGCAACTTTTAAAACCTCATCAAGATGTGATACAAAGACAAACTTCAGGTCTTTGGTAACTTCTTTTGGTACGTCTTCCAGATCCTTTTTGTTCTCTTTTGGCATGATTATAATTTTAAGTCCTGCACGGTGGGCAGCGATTACTTTTTCTTTAACTCCTCCTATCTCAAGAACTCTCCCACGTAAAGTTATTTCACCTGTCATTCCTAACAAATGATTTACGGGTATTTTTGTAAATGCGGAAACTAAAGCTGTAGTAATTGCGGTTCCCGCAGAAGGACCATCTTTTGGAACTGCGCCTTCCGGAACATGAACATGAACATCCAATTTCTGGAAAAAGTTCTCCCTAATTCCAAATTTCTTTGCGCGTGCTCTTATGTAAGACATGGCAGCCTGGCAGCTTTCCTTCATAACATCTCCAAGTTGGCCAGTCAAAGTCAGATGTCCGCGTCCCGGCATGAAAGCAACTTCAATAAAAAGTATGTCTCCTCCTGCTTCTGTCCAGGCAAGACCGGTTGACATTCCCACTTCATCCTCTTTTTCAATGATAGTTGCGGAAAACTTTGCGGGTCCCAAGAACTTTGCTACGCTATTCTCCTTAACTACAATTTTTTCCTTGTTTCCTTCAGCAATACCCTTGGCAGTTTTTCTGAATACAGCAGACATTTCCCGCTCCAGGTTTCTTACCCCTGCTTCTCTTGTGTAACGCCTTATAATGTGGTGAAGCGCCTCATCTGTTATCTCAATGTTATCCTGTTTCAGACCATGCGCTTCAAGCTGTTTTTTGAGCAGAAAATCTTTTCCGATATGAAATTTTTCATCTTCCGTGTATCCGGCAAAGTTTATTATCTCAAGCCTGTCACGAAGCGCAGGCGGTATTGTATCCAGCACATTTGCAGTTGTAATAAACATTACATCAGACAAATCAAAGGCCACCTCAAGATAGTGATCTGAAAACATATTATTTTGTTCAGGGTCAAGCGCCTCAAGAAGCGCAGCTGAGGGATCACCTCTAAAGTCAGTGCCTACTTTATCTATCTCATCCAGCATAAATACCGGATTTTTTGTTCCCGCGTCTTTTATTCCCTGGATAATTCTTCCCGGAAGCGCTCCAACGTAAGTTCTTCTGTGTCCTCTTATTTCTGCTTCATCACGCACACCTCCAAGTGAAATCTTTACAAATTTTCTTCCCAAAGCTCTTGCGATTGACTTACCTATGGAAGTTTTACCTACTCCCGGAGGCCCGGCAAAACAAAGAATTGGTCCTTTCATGCGCCCGGCAAGTTTATGAACCGCCAGATATTCTATAATTCTTTCCTTTACTTTAGTAAGACCATAGTGATCTTCATCGAGCATCTTCTCCGCAGTTTTTATATTTATATTGTTCTTACTTTTTACGCTCCAGGGAAGCGCTATCAGCCACTCAAGGTAATTTCTGATATATCCTGCTTCCGGATTATAGGGGGTTGTCTGCTGAAGTTTCCTGAGCTCCTTCCTTGCTTTTTCCTCAACGTCTTTTGGCATTGCGGCTTTCTTTATTTTTTCCAGAAGCTCTTTTGTTTCACTGTCTTCATTTTCTCCAAGCTCTTTTTCAATTGTTTTAAGCCTTTCGCGCAAGATTGCTTCTTTTGCGCTTTTTTCAAACTGTTCCTGTGTTTTGGTAGATATTTTTTTCTCTATCTCCAGAACCTTAACCTCTTTTGTTAGAAACTCAAGCACTCGTTCAAGTCTTCTTTTAATATCTATTGTTTCAAGAATTTCCTGTCTTTCCGTACCTTTTAAATCCAAAGTGGACGCGATCTGATCGGCAAGCTCAGATGGCGATATTTCAGACATAATATTCATAAAAACCAGAAAGTCAGCCTGTTTTCCAAGACTTAAAGCTTTTTTAAATTCGCTGATCAAGTGGTTTGAAAGAGCTTTTATTTCCGGTGAATCAATAGCAGGCTCATCAATTTCTTCTATTTTTGCCAAAAGATATGTACCTTTATCTTCATAGGAAAGAATTTTCGCGCGAGCCAGTCCCTTAACCAAAGCGTTTACCTCACCCTCGGATCTTATCATTCTTTCTATATGGGAAACTGTTCCCATTTCATAGAGGTCAGAAGGTTCAGGATCGTTTTGTTTTGGATTTTTCTGCAGAACAAAACACACTACTCTTTCACCCTGGAATGCGGATTCAAGAGCTGCCAGACTTTTTGGCCTGCCAAAAGTAAGAATTGATTCTGTGTGGGGGAAAACTATACCATCCCTTATCGGAATAACAGGAACTATTTTTTCATTTGGTTTGTCACTTATTATCATCATATTTTAAAACTCCTTGACAATTTCAGGTTCAAATGTATTAGCAGTCTAGCATAATCTTTGCTAACTGTCAACCCTCTTTTATACAGTATTTCCAAGAATAAACACCAAATCATCAAAAAACTGCCTTTAGAAAAATAATATCACGGGGTTACAAAAAAAGTATAAACAAAATTTCTTAATATTTCAATAACCAGAATATTATACACCCATACTTCAAGTCCTGGCAATAAGATGAGTAATTTAGTAAAATATAGTCAATTGCGGGATGGCCCGCCTAGCCGGCGAGGCTGGTGTAATGGTTCGCCTTAGGCGAATAAAAATTAGGACTTAAATGTGGTTTGTATACATATTAAAAAGTAAAAATTACAAGAAATCTTATGTTGGATTTACAAACAATATCGAACGAAGGCTGAGAGAACACAATGAAGGGAAGAACTATTATACTAAAAGATTTAAGCCTTGGATTTTATTAAAAATTGAAGAATATAAACAACAAACAGAAGCAAGAAAAAGAGAAAAATATTACAAATCAGGAATAGGAAGAGAAAAATTAAAAGAAATTTTCAAACATTGCGGGATGGTGTAATGGTAGCACAGCGGACTCTGAATCCGTTAATTGGGGTTCGAATCCCTGTCCCGCAGCAAGATTGGACATAGCCAATTTAATCCTAGATATATGGATAATAAAATTGACTGCCTAATATGCCATAAAAAATTTACCAATATGACTACTCATTTGGTAAAGGCTCATGGGTTAACAAAAAAGGATTATCAACTAAAATTTCCCGGAGCAAAAATTGTTTCTGACTCATTCCGTGAATGGCAGAAAAATAGAATGGCAACTTTATATAGAAGTGGTGAAATAGACTATAGAAAAATAGCTGGAAGTAGAGCTTTTGATTTTGTCTCAAATCAGAAGCTACGCCTACTTCTTCAAAGAGACTACCAATACGCAAGAAAGTGTTTACATTATAAATTATGGAAGCCGGCCATAATTCTTTACGGCTCTTTAATTGAAGCTGTCCTAAGAGAAAATACAAACATGAATACTTTCGAACTTGCTTTAGAAAGATCTCTTGAAGACAAAACAATTTCTGAGATTGATTTCCACAAACTGCATGTAGTGAGAGATTCTCGAAATTATGTACATTTACACAAGGAACTAGAAGAGAGTGAAAGTAAAATAATAAATGATTACTGGGCAAAAACATTATCGGATATGTGTGAATCACTATTAAAAAAGTTTAAGAGTGAAAAAAGTTATAAGGACTAAATGGTCCAAGACCGTCCCTCTCAGCTTTTTAATGATATACCCCGTATACTTTATGAGAACATTTGATATAATTTTTTCATGAAACCTACTCCCTATAAGGATATCAATGAAATATTACAAATACTAAAAGAAAATCTGGTTATCACATTACGTGATAATTTAGTTGGTTTGTATCTAACTGGATCTTTAACTTATGGTGACTTTAACCGTGGTAGTAGTGATATTGATTTTTTGGTTGTAATGAACAATCCAATATCTAGTGAACAACTTAAAAAAATCACCAAGATGCATGAAGATATTGGTAAGAGATATCCGGAATGGCAAAAAAGAATTGAGGGATCATATATCACAAAAAGGATGCTTTCGAACACTGAATCACCAAAAGAATCAAGACCATATGTAAATGCCGGTAAAATATGGAATTTTGTTTATGGAAATGAATGGATAATTAATCTAGATGTATTATATAAATGTGGAGTAGCTATTTACGGGCCTAACCCAAAAGAACTTATCAAACCAGTTGATATAGCAGATGTAAGAGCTGCTTCTAAGAGAAACCTCTTGGATGAATGGCAGCCAAAACTGAATGATCCCAAGTCATTCGAAGCTGAAGATTATGACGCTAGCCATCTTCAAGCATACGCTATTTTAACTATGTGTCGCATTCTCCATAGAGCGTTTAATGAAAATGTTGCATCAAAAAGAGTCGCCTCAGAATGGGCTATAAAAACTTATGGTAAACCATGGTGTGATTTAATAGAAAAAGCTGAAAGCTGGAAACATGGAATAGATATGAATACTAAAAAAGAAACTCTGGAATTTATTGAATTTACAATAGACAAAGTCCAAAAGCAACAAAAAGGAAATTAAATCTAGCATAAAAAGTTCCAACATCGTCTCATCCATCGCTAGCGCTTGAATGAGTAAACCCCTCCCTTACAAAAGTTTTCAACTTCACTTAAGTTTCGCTGGACAAGACGGAAGGAAAAGCAGTCCGCAGCTTTTTTTCCACACACGATTTTATATAAAACCATATTGACTCCAAAAGGTATTCGAACTTCTGTTATGCTTTACTCATGGAACTAATATTGATTGATGGCGGACCTGCCTCTGGGAAAAATACTATTGGAACTTTACTAGTAAAAAAATTTCTTAAAAATGGAATTAAATCAATTCTTTTAGATTTAGATACATATGTCGAAGAAATTAATCCTTCATGGATTTGGAAAGACAAGCAACAGGAGAATATAGATCAGTTAAAAGCAAGAGAAAAATATATAAGAGATATTAATAAATACATAATAGAAGATTTTACAGTTATATCTATCGGAGAGAGATTTTTAACAAAAGAAGATTTAAATGCATTTATTAGTAGATTATCAACTACATGCCCAATTTTTCTTTACCATTTAAGTGTTCCTTTATACTTAAGGAAACAAAGGTTACATAAAAGAGGACCTCATTCACTAATAGATTTAGAAAAAGATCAAAAGGAAAGAGATTCTATACAAAAATGGTATGGGTATATATATGAAAATGTTAATTCACCAGAAGAAGATGTGCTGAATTTATCTGATCTAATTCAACAGAAAATTGGGTTGCTAAATTTGTCTGAAATTAAATAAAAAAGTTCCCACAACTTGTCCTGAATTTGCTGAAGGATATTCCGCCAGTGCCAGCTCAGACATATACGTATTTTCCTTCAAAACTAGTTTGAACATAATCCCAGATGGCCAGCTGCGTTTTTTGTCTCAATTTAACCTCGAAAATTCTTGAATTTCATCAAAAAATATTATTTCGAATTCAAAATCTCCATACCTGCTGAACTTTAAGAAATTTCATTCTTGACATTCGTACAAATTAGTACTACTATGTACGTAATAGTAAACATAAGAAATGAGGTGATAGTAACTATGATACAAGTAATGAAAGCATCAGAAGTTAGACAACAGTGGAGCCAGTTGTTAAATAAGGTATTCCGAAACGAGACCCGAGTAGTTGTTGAAAAAAGCGGCATTCCTGTAGCAGCTGTTATTTCAGCTGAAGATTTGAAACGTTTCACTCAACTAGAGGAGCAACGTAAAGAACGGTTTAAAGCCTTGGATAGGATGCGTGAATCATTTAAAAACGTTCCTGTTGAAGAAGTGGAGCGAGAGATTAAGAAGGCAATAACTGAAGTACGAGCAGAGAAACGATCTAAAAAGTAATCTTTAAAATATGATTTCGGCAGTATTAGATACAAACGTTCTTGCGTCAGGTACTGTAAGCTCTTATAATCCACCAAGTCAAATATTAGATGCTTGGCGTTTGGGTCAATTTGAATTAATAACATCTGAGCATATTATCAATGAACTATATAGGACATTTCAAAAGCCATATTTCCAAAATCATATTAGCGCAGATGACATGATTTCATTTATTGACTTATTACAGAACGAATCGACCATAACTCCTATAACTACAAAGGTTTCCGGAGTTGCCGTCCATCCTGAAGATGATATCATACTTGCTACAGCTGTAAGCGCAAAAGCTGATTATTTAGTAACCGGAGATGTACGCCTACTTCAAAAAGTTGGTAGCACTTTTCGAGAAGTAAAACTTGTTAATCCAATTGATTTTTTGAAAATACTAAAACAACAGACTTGAAAAATCTACCCAGTGATAAAAAAGAGAAAATAAAACAACTGCTTCGTACAGCTGAAGCATGTCTAATCCATAATCAAGTAGATAAAGCTGAAGCAATATCAAGACAAGTCATAGCTATTGATCATGATAATGTAGAAGCATTGTACTTTTTAGGAGAAGCTCTCTGTAAACTAAGAAAATTTCAAGAATCATTAAAAGTGCTAAAGCAAGCTAACAAGTTGTCTCCGCACCATCCGAGAATTACCCATCTTGTAGGGTGGGTTATGTTTATGAATGGATATATCAATTTAGGCAGAGACTATATTCAAAAATCTCTAAAAGCACTCCCTTACGATGTACAAATTCTATGTGATTTGGCTGTGATAGAAATGAGTCAAGATAAAGGAAAAGAAGCTAAGGAGTATGCCCTGAAAGCTTTAGAGATTGACCCAACTAATCCCTTAACTCAAGAAGTCTTCCAGAAGGCACTGTCCTTTGATAATGCAAGAACCAGATCAAAGAAGAAAATGCCTAATTAATCAACAATAAAATATATTAGATTATCATGATCTACGATTCAAAACTTAAGCATACCTTTTACTGTTTTCTTCCTTTCCCAACTCAATTATTGAGATTATACCATTGTAGTAGGTAAAACCAAGATTCTTTAGTTTTTCGCAAGTATTCAAGAGCGAAGGAAGAATTTGGTTCCACCTGCGGGCAAGCTCGGCAGCTACGTACGCAATAATTATGGTTGAAGAGACGGTGAAGGAGTAAAGGGCTTCATGCAGGTTGCTACACAGGAGGACTTACTGGAATTCATCTTACATTGATTGGTACAATCTGCTAGGTGTGCTTTATACATTTGTTGGGCTGGATTAATTGCAACCAAGAGTACGGCAGATATAACACCCCATGCAGCAAAAGCAATAAAAAGCATGACAATTGGTACGATAATTTTTACCCAGGTTTGCCATTTCATCCATATAATCATGAGCACGAGTCCAATAGGATAAATAAGAATAAAAAAGAGAAAAACAAGTATTGTTTTTCCTATGCTAGGTTTCTTAACTTCCGTACTTATTAACACAGAATCAGTTATTGAAGGAGAAGGCGCAGAATTTGCGTCTTGAATTTGTAAGAATGCTTGGTCAATGTCCAGTTGTTGCCAACCGGAGTTCAGAAGTGCTTGTTTAATATTACTAGAGGAACTACCTTGTTGTAATTGTAAGTTAATATAATTAATAAGTTCTTGAGTAACCATTAATGTCTATTAAGTTCAGAAATAAAAATAAATGTCAAGATGAACCAAACAAGGTATCAAATCAAATATATAAGTATTTTCCTTCAAAACTAGTTTGAACATAGTCCCAGATGTAATAAAAGTAACCTATGTACTTGACAAGGGTATAAATTAGGTATAAAATGGGTGATAATTGAGGTAAATATATGAGTTCACCTATCCAACTTAAAATTAATCTAACTGAAGAATTACAAGACTTACTAGAATCAAAAGCGAGCAAATTTGGTGTACCGTTAACACAATATGTTAAACATGTTTTAATGAAAGATGTTGAAAATGAAGAATATCCTGTTTTTAGAGCATCTGAAGAGACCGAAAGAGCTGCAAAAGAAGCATTAGACCAAATAAATAAGGCAGTAACTTCTAGAAGCTTTTTTAAGCAATTACATAATGATCGTTAAATTTTCACCACAGGTTCAAAGTGAATTGAAAAAGCTTTTCCAAAAAGAGAGAAAACTTGCAATCAGGATTGAAAAACAAATAGCTTTATTTGAGGAAAATCCCAAACACCCATCTTTACGAATACATAAGTTGTCAAGTACAATGAATAATATATTGAGTATATCAATAACGATAAGTATACGTATGGTTTATATACTTATTGACGAAAAAACAGCATTATTTATTAAAATAGGAACACATGATGAAGTTTACAAAAAGTAAATGTATTGTTATTAATATTCTTCTTAGCAGAAAAAAGAGGGAAAATAAACAAGACTTTTATTATTGTATGAAATAATCGTAAACCTCTCTTGAAATTTCAGCTATATTTTCATTTGTTTCTAGCGGATGATCGGTCTTTGACAAAATAACAATAATATAATCTCCTTTTTGTGAATAAACTATACCCGCATCATGAGAAAATCCGTTTAACTCTCCGGTCTTATGGGCAATTACCGTATTCTTAGGAAGATTTTTGGAAAGTTTTGTGTTAATTTGCTGATTTTTAAGCAAATCTATCATTTCCAATGTATTTTCTGAGCTCGCGAGTTGACCATCATAAAGCTGTCTAATAAAATTAGCAGCATCTTGGGCGCTTGTTACGGGATCTTTGTACAAATTCCCCGCCTTAGATTCTGATAAACCATATTTTTTTAAAAAATCCGAAATACTCACAAGACCTATTTTTTCTGCAAGAAGAAGAGCTGAGTAATTATCAGATATAGTTATCATCAGTTGCAAAGCATTTTGAACAGGCCAAGTAATTGTTCCTTGTGTCAGCTCCGCGGACTCTGTGGAAATATTAAATTTTTCATTCAAATCAACCACATTTTCACTCAAAATATTTGTTTTACTTATCCTTCCATTTTCAATCTTTTGATATACAACAGCCATTACCCAAAGTTTGTACAGGCTTGCTGAATTAAAAATCTTGTCTTCGTTAAAATAATATCTTTCTCCTGTTTTAAGATTATCTATAACAATTCCATAGTAGTTTTTATCATTTTTTAGTATGTTTTGAATAATGCTTTCCAAGGCTTTGCTGTTTTGTCTGGAATTTATAAAAGAAACGGTTTCATTAATAATTTTTGCAACTGGACTTATGAGTGGAAAACCTTCATTATTTGATTTATTTCTCTGTAAAACGGAATAGCCAAAAAATAAAATTAAAATTACAAACAATGCAAGACTTATAAAAGAAAGCTTTGAGGATTTATTCTGCTCTATATGCTTATAATATATTATTTTGCGCATCAGTAATTAAGTTTATCAAAACAGGCCATAACAAAGAAATAGTTTTATAGATTGACATCTTGAGCCAAGCAGACTGTTGCCTGACAGCTCCAGAACTTATGCTATACTAAACATTAGTCTAATATCGCCTTGGGTGATGCGGAGCAATAAGACGACTGGTCAAGATATGCGTTTTGGAGCCACGAAACATCATCAATTATAACCGGCCAAGACAAAATTGGTTGGTTTTTTTATATGAACATTCCGAAATATTTTTTTTGGACATTTCTGGGTATTGCTTTTGTCACTTTTATTTTCTTCTCAAACATCGTTTCCTTGATTACAGATTGGTGGTGGTATCAAGAAATAGGATTTACAGAAATTTTTATCAAATCACTTGTCGCCAGAGCAGGCATAGGCTTTATAGTCGGGTTGCTTGCAGCAGTATTTCTTCTTACAAATTTATATCTCACCGTCCGATCTAAAATTCTCTGGATGGCAGCTATTCCTGGAGATCTTATTGGGATCAATCAACCAATAATCTTAAATAGCAAGATAATTGGAAAATTCGGCATTATTTTAAGCTGTGTTATTGCCCTATTTATCGGTCTTATCGCTTCAAACAGTTGGCATGATGTATTAAAGTTTTTATCAAGCGTGCCGTTTGGTCAAAAAGACCCACTATTTGGCCAAGATGTATCTTTCTACGTGTTTTCCCTGCCTGTTTTTTCTTTAGGGCTTGCCCTTATAAAAACCGTTATTCTAATGTCTCTTATCGGTTGCGCCGTAATCTATATTCTGCGAGGCAACCTAAACCTATCAAACATATTGGGTAAATTTAACTTCTCCCGCCTGACCGGCAAACCTGAAGGTTTGTTTATTAAGCATGTGAAAAATCAAGGTTCTGACCGTCAAGCTCGATTACATATTGGCATTCTATTATTTCTCTTTCTTGCAACAATTGCTGCCGGTACCTATCTTTCCCTCTATAATTTGCTTACAACCCAGAGTGGTCCGGTATTTGGCGCGGCCTTCACCGATACCAATATCGTTGTACCCATCTTATACATTTCCGTTATAGTCTATGGCCTGGCAGCTCTTTTGGCGTTGTTTTACGGATTATACGGGAATATATTACCTCTTATTGGGACAGTTGCTTTGACTGTAATAATTGGGTTTGCGTCTTCAATTATTCCCTTGGTTTTTCAAAAACTGGTTGTTGCGCCCAATGAGCTTGTAAAAGAAACTCCGTTTATCAAATACAACATCGCGGCAAGTCGCAAGGCTTATGGTCTGGATAAGGTAGAAGAACGGGAGATTTCCGCAGATAAACCTATTACGGCAGAAAACATAGCAGCCAACAACCTTACAATCAAAAATGTGAGACTCTGGGATAGAGAACCACTGCTTTCCACTTTTTCGCAAATCCAGGAAATCAGAACCTACTACGAGTTTTCTTCTGTTGATAATGATCGTTATACAATTAATAATGAACTCCGCCAAATTATGCTTTCTCCCAGAGAATTGGCATCAAGCAGCTTACCAAACAAGAATTGGATTAATGAGCAACTCACATTTACTCATGGCTATGGTATTGCTGCAGGTCCGGTAAATCAGGTGACTCCAGAAGGATTGCCCGTGTTATTTGTCAAAGACTTACCCCCAAAGTCGGAAGTTAAAGAACTTGAAATCAGTCGACCTGAGATTTACTATGGAGAAATTCCCAATGAGTATGTCATAGTTAAAACAAAATCTAAAGAGTTTGATTATCCAAAAGGGGAAGAAAATGTCTATACCACCTATAAAGGTAATGGAGGAGTTGAAATTAATTCTCCTTTGCGCCGCCTCATGTATGCTCTGCGCTTTGGTTCACTTAAACTGTTTCTATCCACTGATATTACAAAGGAAAGCCGTATCCTTTATTACCGTAACATCAATGAAAGAGTTGCTAAAATTGCTCCATTTCTTACCTTTGACCACGATCCTTATCTTGTGATTGCAGACGGTAAGCTCTATTGGATTATTGATGCCTATACATCAACCAACCGTTATCCGTATTCTCAACCACTACCGTTAAATGGCGATAGTGTCAACTATATTAAAAATTCAGTCAAAGCAGTGGTAGATGTTTATGATGGAACGATCAAGTTTTACCAAGTCGATTTGGATGATCCGATCATTAAAACCTATGCCAAGATATTTCCCAAAACTTTCCAAAAAGTTGAGGACATGCCCAAAGGCCTGATTACTCATCTTCGTTATCCAGAGGATATCTTTACATTACAAACTGAAATCTACACAATCTACCATATGGATGACCCGCAGATATTCTATAACAAAGAGGATCAGTGGGAGATTCCTGCTATCGTCCAAGGTAACGCAGCGCAAACAGAAAATGATTCTCCAACAATGAATCCACGGCACATGATCATGAAGCTTCCGGGTGAAAAGACAGAAGAGTTCATTTTAATGTTACCATTCACTCCCAGAGCCAAAGATAACCTCTCTGCCTGGATGGTTGCCAGAAACGATGGAGAGGAATATGGCAAGCTGGTTGTTTACCGCTTCCCCAAAGATAAGCTGATATTCGGACCCAAACAGATTATTGGTAGAATCAATCAGGACGCTGAGGTCAGCAGGCAAATCTCCCTTTGGGATCAAGGTGGATCCCAGGTAATTCAAGGCTCACTCCTGGTCATTCCAATAGAGGAATCTTTAGTCTATGTCAGACCTCTTTATCTTAAAGCAGCAACAGGAAAAATCCCAGAACTTAAACGGGTGATTGTTGCCTACGAAAATAAAATTGCCATGGAGGAAACATTGGAAGCGGGACTTGCCAAGATCTTCGGCACAGCTGAGGGTCAAACCAAACCATCCGAAGAAACACCTGGTGCACCTGCTCCTGCTGACCCGCCTGTCGGCGAGGCAGGTACGACCAAAGAAAACCTCTTGCAACAAGCTACCGAAAGCTATGAAACTGCCATCCGGGCACAACGAGAGGGAGACTGGGCAAGGTATGGAGAGGAAATAGAAAAACTGGGAGAAATTTTGAGTAAGCTACGGCAATGAATCTTAAAAATGACTTGTCGTTATAATTGCTATGTTAATCATTAATGAGTTTCTTACCGTCACTGTTTATGGCATACTAAAGGAAGATTGATGATTCCATTTATCATTATCAGGAGAATATTTTTATCCATTATGCCTCTAATATTTTTTTATATTTTGAGAAAGATTGTTAAAAACAAGGAACCTAAAGGGAAATCACAATTGTCTGATTTTGATAAAGAAAAAATTGTAGAAGGAGAAATTGTAGATGAAAATAAGTCGTAACCGCTGGCATTCATTATGGTGTTGGCAATAATCAACATATATACAAGAAATAATTAATCTATATTAAAAGTAATTATGAGAAGTCCTTATCAAGTTTTGATTTTTCCGTTTTATAAACAAGAGAAAGATCTGTTATTTGCTCTTTTTAAAAGAAGCGAGGAAAAAGTCTGGCAAGGTATTGCAGGAGGCGGTGAAGAAGGAGAAGTTCCATTTGAAGCTGCACAAAGAGAAGTTGAGGAAGAAATAAGTATAACGCCTAAGTCAAAAATGATCCAGTTAAGTTCTGTTGCAAGTATTCCAGTAATTTATGTAAGTGGTTTCATTTGGGGAAAAGACGTATTGGTTGTGCCCGAATTCTCCTTCGGTGTTGAAATAACTTCAAAAAACCTAAAAATCAGCCATGAGCATTCTACTTATAAATGGTTTACTTACGAAAAAGCATTAGAAAAACTAAACTGGGATAGTAATAAAACAGCACTTTGGGAACTTAACTACAGAATTCTTAATAATAAATTTGGGAACTGCTAAGCGATTGCATGAATTCCAAGCAAAAAAATTACTAAAGTTCAACTTAATGTTTAAAAGCCTAATTAACACCTTGCAGTATGTTAAAATAGACAGATGAAAAATTTGGTAGATGAGTATATAAAAGTACGCTTGGAATTTATAGAAATTGTCAATAAATTCCCTGAAAATAAAAGGGGAGAAATTTTGTTTGATAAGTGGAGCTTAAAGGATACTATTGCCCACTTAAGCGGCTGGGCGGCTCACCAGATTGAAGTCTTAGAAGATATTAAAAACAACAAGGTGCCGAAGTATCCCGGACACTCAAAAGATTATAATAATAATGAAGTTAGCAGAAGATCAAAATGGAGCTGGAAAAAAGTATATAAAGAATTTATCTCCTGCTCTAATCAATTGGTAAATAAATACAGTCACTTACCAAAAAGCCTAGTCAATAAAAGAATTTGGCCAGAGAAAAGATTTACTCCCCGAATATATTTTGAATTTGAAATTGAACACTACACCAAAACCCATCTTCCACAAATTAAAAAAATATTATATAAATTCTAATTCTTTCAGCGTTTTTAAGGACGAAATAATATCTTGCACAATGAAATAGATGTAATAATAAAAAAACTTTAGTCTGTGCCTTGCTTTGCCATATATAGTATGGTACGTCCTTTCGCAAAACATGGCCCACTATCCTATTTCCTCCTTATTGATCTTTTAGCCTCGATTTTGCTATAATGGCTCGATGAATAGGGGTAAAACCATATTTATAATTCCGGGATTTAAACATCTGCCAACAAATAAGGCATATAAAGAAATTGCTAAAATTCTTAAAAGCCAGGGATATCTCCCAGTTCCTGTTACAATCCGTTGGCGCCAAACCACTATTTCGCAAAATTGTGAGTATTTTCTGAAAAAATATAAGACAATAAATTCGAAAAAAAAATATATACTTGGATTTTCATTTGGTGCAATGATTGCGCTTTTAGCATCAACAAAAGTAAGCGTCCGCGGGCTTATACTCTGTTCGCTCTCTCCATACTTTAGAGAAGATTTGTCAAAAGTAAACAATAGCTGGATTTCCTCTCTTATAACACAGCGGTACCAAGATTTCTCCAAGTTGCATTGTGCTACTTTAGCAAAAAAAATAAAAGCAAAACAAATTCTCATGTTATATGGAACAAAAGAAGCAAGATCATTAAAAAAACGAGTAAGGCAAGCTTTTGGTCAAATTTCATCCACGCATAAGTATTTAATTCCAATAAAAAAAACGGAACATGATATAGGTGACAGGCGATATTTAAACAAAATTCATCAAATAGCTAAGCAGTTAAATTAGATAATAAAATTTCCACTTATTAATTTCACAATTTTGATTCGTAAAATTATATAACCTAGAAAATTCGAAATCCAAATATCGATAATCGAAACAATTAATAAATTCCAAAATACTAAATGTTCAAAACATTTTGATCATTTTAATTTTAGTTATTTGAATTTGTTTAGGATTTCGTATTTAGAATTTAGGATTTATTATCGAATTTTGATATACTTTTATTGATGAAGGATTATGTAACAGCAAATAAAAAATGGTGGAATGATGTAACCTCTATACACTTACATTCCAAGCTATATGATCTTCCGGGTTTTAAAAAGGGAAAAAGTAGTTTAGTCCCCATAGAACAAGAAGAGGTCGGGGAAGTTAGCGGTAAAAGTCTTTTGCATCTTATGTGTCATTTTGGGATGGATACGCTATCCTGGGCCAGGCTTGGAGCAATAGCTACAGGGGTTGATTTGTCGGATGATTCAATAAAGATCGCGAAAAAATTAAGTAAGGAAATTAATGTTCCGGCAAAATTCATTTGTTCTGATATATATAAATTGCCCGATGTTTTGGACAAAAAGTTTGATATTATTTTTACTTCGTATGGAGTGCTTTGCTGGTTATCAAATATTAAAAAATGGGCAAAAATAATTAATCAGTATCTCAAGGTTGGCGGAATGTTTTATATAGTTGAACTTCATCCCTTCACTAATGTTCTTAGTTTTGACTTTAAAATTCATTACAAGTATTTTAAAAAAGGGCCAGATATAGATGATTCATCCGGAACGTATGCAGATTGGGGTGCGGATATAAAAGGCTCCACATATTTATGGAGTTATGCCATTAGTGACGTGATAAATGCGCTAATTTATGAAGGATTAAAAATAGAATACGTACATGAGTTTCCTTTTACCACATACGACCAGTTTCCGGGACTTATGGAACAAAACGAAAAAGGACAATATGTCTTAAAAAATAAAAAAATTCAAATACCCCTTTTGTTCTCTCTGAAAGCAACAAAATAATTCCCTTATATAATTAAATTGCTTTATGAGCCATATGAAAATTTGCAAAACTGTAATAACCATATTGGTTTTTGGTATATCAGTTCAGAGTAAGGTATAAATTTTACTTAATTTACAATTCGGAAACCTCCCTGAAGACAAATAGGTTAGCAACCACTGTTAATAATTATATAGATGTATGCAATACTAATTAGCAATATTCGTGGTATAATATTATTACTCCTGCTCCCTACGATATGAATAAGTTGAAAAAATATATCAGTTTACTACCTCTCACAAAAGACTCTATTGTTCTTGTTTTATTAATAATTCTTATTGCAATTGGACTATCATATTTACCATGGATAGTTTTTGGAGTTGTCGTCGCGAGTTTTTTAATAATCCTCGCAAGAGGTCTTTTACAATTTCACTATGGATTTTATAAAGTAAAAAGGTTGTTTTTGAAAAAGCCTTCAAAAGAAAAGTATATTTCTGTTCATGTTCCCGCTTGTAATGAACCGCCTGAGCTGCTGAAAAATACTATTTTGAAACTCTCTTGCCAAAATTATTCAAATTACGAAGTCATTGTTATTGATAACAACACAAAAAATCCTGATACTTGGGAACCGGTTGCTTTATATTGCAAAATACTTGGGAAAAAATTTAGATTTTATCATGTTGAAAATTTAGAAGGCTTTAAAGCAGGCGCGCTAAATTATATTAAAGATAAAATTAATCCTAAAACAGAATGTATCGCGGTAGTTGACGCTGATTACGAAGTAACTAAAAACTTTTTAAAAGAGGCGAACAAGTACTTTTCAGATGAAAAAATCGGTTTTGTCCAGTTTCCTCAGGCATACAGAAATGTAACACAAGAGAATGTGGGACTGGAATTAGAATATCGACACTTTTTCTTAACATATATGAATATGGCAAACAATTTTAATTGTGTTACCGCAACAGGTACCCTGTCCGTTTTTCGTGTAGAAGCACTACGAAAAGTAGGATTTTTTAATGACGAATCAATAACAGAAGACTGCGATATAGGAGTACGTCTTAACAAAGTAGAATATAAGGGATTATACGTGCCTAAAATTGTCGGAAAAGGACTTATGCCCTATAATCTTGATTCTTATAAAAAACAGAAGTCACGCTGGGCTATTGGAAACCTGCAAGTATTAAAAAATAATCTTTTATACATACTTTTTGATAGCAATATGACTATAAAACAAAAAATTGGATTATTTTCACAACTGACTGCCTGGGTTAATTTTACATTTTTCCCAATGCTTATTATTATCATTGCTTCAGTGTTGAAAACAATTAATTACCAATATTATCCTATGATGCGGCTTATTGTTTCTCTCTCCGCTGTTTCATTGTTTGCTTTTCTCATGCTGAAATTTTTATCCTTTTATATTACGCTTAAAAATTATTCTTCCATTTCTAGTATTATCAAGGCGTTTTGCATACATATCGGACTAAGTGGAATATATTCATTTGCTCCTATTAGGATTTTTCTTAAGACAAGTTTTGTTTTCGAACGAACCAATAAATTTTTACGCATTAATAATGTCACGGGAATTATTAAAAATGCTTTTATTGAGATATCCATCGGTTTAGGTAGTATTTTACTGGCTCTCTATCATTTCTTTGAAAGTAATTACACTTATGCCGGAGTATTAATCCTGCTTGGCACTATTTATGGACTAATTCTATACGTAAATAAAGAATTGCTTATCACAAAACAAGCATCTGAATACTTATTTAAGGTGAGGAAAACGTCAAAAATATCACTATGAGAATTGCCCAACTCGCTCCACTCTGGAAAACAGTACCTCCAAAACAGTACGGAGGGACGGAACTTGTTGTCTCAAATCTTACGGAAGAATTAGTAAAACAAGGTATAAATGTAACTCTTTTTGCCTGTGGAGATTCACAAACTTCGGCACACCTAGTTAAAGTTATCGAAAAACCAATGTATGACTTTGTAGGTGGATTTTCTTGGAACACGATACAACCGTATGAATTCCTGACTTATAATGAGTTTTTCAAAAGAGTTTCAGATTTTGATATTGTTCATAATCATATGGGTTTTCATCCGACAGTTTTTGCTCAACTTTTACCAATTCCCATGATAACTACACTTCATAGCAGTACCATTCCTGACTTTCCGCATCTTATAAATAGTGTAAAAGACAATTTATATGTCTCAATCAGCAATGCACAACGAAGCATAATTCCCAAGTTGAATTATATTCGGACAATTTATCATGGAATTGAAACAAATAAATTTCATTTTAAAGACAAACAAGATAACGAGTATTTGTTTTTTATCGGCTCGCTTACTCCACAAAAAGGTATAGATATTGCAGTAAAAGCTATCCATGAATTGGGTGAAAAACTAATTATTGCAGGAGAAATTAGAAAAGAATATGAAGATTTTTTGAATGAAAAAGTATTTCCGTATGTAGATGGAAAACAAATCAAATTTGTTGGGGAAATAGCTTTTAAGCAGAAATGCGAGCTATATGCTCATGCAAAAGCATTACTTTTTCCCATCCAGTGGAACGAAGCATTCGGGCTAGTTATGGTAGAATCTTTAGCAAGCGGCACACCTGTTGTTGCTTACAAGAATGGTTCCGTACCTGAAATTATTACTAACGGACAAACAGGGTACATTGTAGAAAACTACGAGGATTTTAAAAAGGCTATAAAAAACATTCATGCTATTTCTCGAAAAACATGCAGAGAAATGGCACAACAAAGATTTGATGTACGTGTAATGACAAAAAATTATATCAATCTCTATAAACAGTTTGTATCAAAAAAGTCATGAAAATAGCTCAAGTGGTTCCTTTAATGAAAACAATTCCTCCCGATAAGTACGGTGGGACTGAACGTATTGCTACGTATATAATACATAATTTACTTAAACAAGGACACGAAGTAACTCTTTTTGCCGCTCAAGGGTCTAATATACAGCACAAAAATCTTACGACTGAGGTTTGTTCTCCTTATCCAACATTTAATCATATGAAAGAAAATAGAAAATGGGAGCTGGAACAATTTAAAAAAGTTATTAGTATGCAGGATACCTTTGATATCATTCACTTTCACTATGAACCGTTTGTTCTGAAAATAGATAATAATATAGAATCGACATTCCTACAATCCCTTTATAAACCGGTTGTTTTTACCTTCCACAATACTACCTATATTTCAAATCGAATTGAATATTATAAAACAATGCCACAGAAAAATAATTTTCATTACGTTTTTATCAGTGAAAACCAGCGTAAACCTCTTGCTTTTCTTCCGAATACTCATGTTATCTATAATGGTATTCCGGTTGATACTTTTCCGTTTAACGATACTCCTAAAGACTACCTTTTTTTTCTGGGAAGGATAACTCCCGTAAAGGGAGTAAAAGAAGCAATTCTTACTGCACTTGGAACCAATAAAAAGCTATTTTTGGCTGCAAGAATTGATAAGCAAGACTTAGAATTTTACGAGAATAAAATTAAACAGTACTTTAATAAAGAGTTAATAGTAAATGTGGGAGAGATTGACAAAAATGAAAAAGTTACCTATCTAAAAGATGCGTTTGCGATGCTTTTCCCTATTCATTGGGAAGAACCGTTTGGATTGGTTATGACAGAAGCAATGGCGTGCGGAACTCCTGTTATTGCATACAATCGAGGTTCTGTACCGGAAATTGTCAAAGATGGTAAAACAGGATTTATTGTTAACGAATCAGAAAAAAATAAAAGAGGAAATTGGATTACGAAAACAACAGGTATAGCGGGATTAAGCGAAGCGATAAAACGCCTATACTCATTATTGCCTGCTGAATATAAAAAAATACGATTGAAAGCAAGAAATCAGATAGAAGAAAATTTTAAGTCATCCATTATGTCAAAAAAATATTGTGACCTTTACATAAAAATGGTAAAGGATATTCAGTTTTCAGTTTAAAATGAACTTAAGATTTTGATTCATCAGTTTGAAGGAATATGATTTTCTGTTAAAATACTTCTAGTGCTTATGAAAATATTACTGGTTCAAAATTCTCAAGTTCCATCAGCTTTTTCCATTTTGCCAAAACACATAAAAGCAATTGAAAAAGTCTCAAAAAAATGCAAAGTAGTTTTAGTGGATGTAACAAAACTCTCAGAGCACCTTGCGGATGCGGATATACTTCTTGTTCCAAGCAGCATGATTGGAAAGATAAACACTAAAAAATCCAAAATTCTTAAATGGATTCATGTTACGTCAGCCGGCGTAAATAACTTGCCCGAACAAATCTTAAAGTCTGATATCATAATTACCAACTCTTCAGGCGTTCATCCAATACCCATCGCCGAACAGGTCTTTACATACATGCTTATGTTTGCCCGAAATATCAACCAGGCAATAAAAAGTAAGGCAGAAAGAAAATGGCTTGCACATTATGAATTTAATGTATTTGAAGTACATGGAAAAACCATAGGAATTGTTGGGTTTGGAAGAATAGGTGAAAAAATTGCCCAGCTTTCAAAAGCATTTAATATGAAAGTTTTCGGAGTAACAAAGACAAAAAGAAACTCCCAAAAAAACGTGGACAGGCTTTTTACATTAAAAGACCTTGATAAACTGCTAAGTGCATCCGACTTTGTTATCAGCTGCCTTCCGGGGACTCGTGAAACCTACCATTTATTTGATAAAAATAAATTTTCAATGATGAAAAAATCAGCGTATTTTATAAATATTGGACGAGGTTCTACAGTCGATGAAAAAGACTTGATAAGCGCTTTGGGGGGAAAGATTATCAAAGGGGCAGGGCTTGATGTTTTTGAAAAAGAACCTTTGATGCCTGACAGCGCGCTCTGGACAATGGATAATGTTATTCTAACACCACATAACGCGGGCCTTACGCCCTTTTATATGGACAGGGTAATAGATATATTTTGTGAGAATCTGAAAGCGTATCTTAGTAAAAAACTGATGCCGAATCTGGTTGATAAGAAATTGGGATACTAAATTTTTATTTCTTACTTCTCTTTTACCCAAATCTAACATTTAGACTGTAGAGCTAATTGTACTAAATGCAAAGAAGGGAGGTAGAAAAATATGATAAAAGGAATTTTTGTAGCAGTATTGTCTTTGACGCTTGCTTTTTTTGTAGCTTCAACCTATGTTTCGGCTCAAACAACAACCCAAACACCAAGCGCACCAGCAACAGGATTTGGATATTAATTGGCAACGCAACACCACACAAGTATTCAATAAACTGTGCAGGATAAAAAATTCTACCACCCGCTCAAAGATGCTGAGTTAACTGTTTCTAAGGCAACTTAACAAATTGGTAGATTGAAAATTAAAAAAGTATGAGCAGTAACTAGCAAATCGTAGATAGTGTTTTATGTAAATACAATGTACAATTGTATGCTCTAAGTCTTTTAGAATATGAAGAAAAAACTTTTCCTGTTTTTAGTAATCGTCGTTTTTTCTTTAACCGGTTTTACTCTTGGCATAAAAAAACCCGGCGCGGTTCCAATAAAAAAAATTGCTTACTCCAAAGAAGAACTTAAAAACATATCACCAACTAAAACTCCGATTGAAACCCCAGTAAAACTTGTAATTAAATCTATAAATGTTGACACGAACATTGAATTAGTTGGACTGGATAAGCAAAACAGGATGGATATACCAAAAGACTGGTATAATGTAGGTTGGTATCAATACGGTCCAAAGCCTGGTGAGGCAGGAAATGCCGCCATTGACGGCCATGTTGATACTCCAACCGGAGCGCCTTCTGTTTTTTATAATTTATCAAAACTTAAAAAAGATGACCAAATTGAAGTTTACGATAAACGTGGGAAAAAATATGTTTTTGTGGTTACCAGAAATACAAGCTATCCTTTAGAACAATTTCCCTCATCTGAGATATTTGGCCCCAGCACTAAAGCAAAATTAAATCTTATTACCTGCGCAGGAGAATGGGATAAAAAATTTAAACAATATTCCAACCGATTAGTTATATATTCACAGCTTGTAGATTAAAGCTACACTGAAACATTAACAGAATTTCAAGAAAGATTTTCACTTCAAACACTTTGAAAATGTAGATGCTTCACTTTTTGTTTAATTCTGACGATAATGCGGTTACAGATTAGGATTTGCTTAGCCTCAATATCGCTTCACTGGCTAACTTGTTACCGGTTGGATCAATTATTTTTATTTCTCCGCCTTCCATTATTTGCTCAGATGCCTCAACTGCCTTCTGATTCCACTCTATCGCGGCTTCTATGTTACCTGTTTTCTCGGCAATTTCCGCCAGACTCCTTGCGGCGTTTACTACTCCTCTAACATCATGAAGCTTTGTATAGCCTCTGAATGCTTTTGAGAAGCCGCCGCATCCTCAAATTGTCCCAGATCTGTTTGAGTAACACCTTTAATCGTAAGAACACGCATAAGCCGGTTTTGTAAACCTGCGCTCCTTGGCTTTTTCTTAAGAAGCGTTCTGCAACCTTGTTCTGCTAGCGCATATTCTTCTAAAGCTTGTTCTTTATCACCTAACTCATGATCCAGTAATCCAAGCTGAATAAATGTATTTACTTTTGCAAGGTTCCATTCATCTGAAATTCTAAATAATACATTTATCGCTTCATTTTTCAACGCTTGCGCAAATTCTAAATCTTTTCCTCTTTTGTAGTTAGGATCTCTGTCTCCAGTTCTGGCAAGATCAATTTGTCCTCCTATTGCTGTTATCTCACCTTCAAAATCACCCCTGGAATGCGCTATTGCCCGTGCTATCAGAAAATCTCTATCTGCTGCTGTATAGTCACCGCGCATTCTATTAACCAATCCTCTTTCATTCAAAATACCTATCTGAGCGGCTTCAATTACTCCTGAAATGCCATCAAGATATTCTTTTGCTTCAGCCCAGCCACCGGTAACCTGCAGCTTTCTCCCGTGGGCAAGTGCTGCATTAAGACGTGACCCAACTTGTTCAGCGGTTATAGGTTTTCTTCTGCCTTGTTCAATTGGTTGTGACACAAGAACAGATTATATCACACTTTTTTTATTTTAAAATATAGAAAATTTTTCTAATGTTGTGCATATAATAGTATTTAATACTTAAGTCGCAGAACAAATCATATTGTTTACTTCTTTGATATAATTAAAAATTAATGCCGGTAATTTTATTATGATGCTTCAAACAAATGAAGGCCTTAAAAAATAAAATAACAACATTTCAATTGATTTTGGTCGTATGCATCCTTTTGGCGGGCACTTTTATCCGTATGGAGGGACTTGGAAAAATCCCCTCCGGGCTTACAAATGACGAGGCAAATATTGGATACGATGCATATTCTATTCTTAAAACGGGCAAGGACCAGTGGGGAGAAAAACAGCCCAATACTTATTTTAAAGGTTTTGGGGATTACCGCCCGCCAATATACACCTACACAGTAGTTCCTTCTATTGCTGTTTTTGGCTTAAATGAATTTGCGGTACGTTTCCCTTCCGCGGTAGCCGGATCGCTAACAATAGTTCTGGTATTCTTACTTGCTTTACTACTTTGGGAAAATGCAACAATCGCAATTGCCTCAATGTTTTTATTGGCTTTCAATCCGTGGCATATAGGCATGAGCCGCGTTGGAATTGAACCTACTGTTGCAGTCTTTATCACAACTTGTGCATTAAACTTATTCCTTTTAAGCTTTTCCAGGAAAATATTGATTTATCCGTCACTTGCCTTGTTTGCGCTTTCAATCTATACTTATACGTCATTTGTAATCTGGGCACCAGTTTTTATGATAATTTTATTTTATTGCTTCCGAAAGAATATTTTGATTAACAAAAAATCCTTACTGATAGGATTGTTAATTTTTATTGTTATCTTGTTGCCGATTTTTCTTGGCGGAAATCTCAAAACCGCAAGCACAAGATCGGGACAGGTAAATCTGACAGGCGATACCGGATTAATTAATATTGTTAATGATAAAAGAGGAGAATGTCAAACAAACCTTAAAAACAGAATATGCCAGATATTTCAAAATAAATACATAACATTTGCCTCAGTATTTGTTACAAACTACCTGAATCATTATTCACCGGAACTGTTAGCAACACAAGGTACGCCAACACAATATTCAATACTTCCGCAGCGTGGTTTTTTATATGTTTGGGAATACATTTTTTTTGTAATCGGAATATTTGCTTTATTAAGACAAAAACAGCCTCAGTCACTTCTTATTTTACTTTGGGTCCTTCTGGCACCACTTCCTGACAGCATAACAGGCAGCGGCCACTATTCACGCTTTTTACCAATAGTGCCGGCTATTCAACTAACAAGCACAACCGGCGCTTACTCAATGTATTTATTATTCAAAAAAAAGCGGTGGATTATTATGCCCGTTGTTCCCATCGCGCTATACAGCATCATATCATTTTTAATCGTCTACTCTACTTATTTCCCAAGATTTTATGCTACTTTTTCACATTACGGATACCGCGACCTTATGCATTTTGTAAAAAATCACGAAAGCCAGTACGATAAAATAATAATCTCAAACAGAATAAATGATACCAAGCAGTACGTGTTTTATTTATTTTTTACCAAATATAACCCTTCTTTGTATCAATCCGGTAAAAATGTTGAAAAAGTAAGCGAGCAAAACGGCTGGATCAGGATTAAGCGCATAGGAAAAGTGTACTTTCTTCCAAATGCTGACTTTTCACCTGAAGAAATAAAAAAGACGCTACCGCATATTCTTTTGGCCGGAGCGCCTGATGAATTCCCAAAGAAAACAAAAACTCTCTATAGTGTTAAAGATCCTAAAAATAATGTGATATTTGCTCTTGTAGATATAAATCAAAATCCGGAATTTTTGCTAAAAAAGCAGGCGCAGTTGTTGATTTTACAGTAGAATTTACTTCTTATTCCCCTTTTTTGTATCAATTAGAATGTAGGCAATTTCTTCTACCGGATAACGAATAATTTTCTGTCCAATATTAATAACAACCGGGCGACTTGGAAAATAAATATTTTTTAACAAGAAGGTGTTGTCCGGTTTTTTATCAGAAGTGGTTAAAATTAAAGTCCGGGCAGAATTTAAGTCCTCAGGCCAATTGATCTGCCGAATCTCATACTTTCCAAAAAGATAAGGGTATGTGAATCCTTCGGAATCCTCCTTATTCCACCTGGCTTCATTTTGAAAACTTTGGGGAGGGTAAGGCAAATAAGTAAGAAGAGACGTATAGATAAAACCGGAACTTTGATCAATGATTATTTTATCATATTCATTTTGATGTTCTTTTATATATGCCACAGCATCACGATCACCGATACGCCAGTGTTTCGCGTAGTAAACCGGAAATCTGACGTAATATGACGCAAAATATATGAACACAAAATATGAAAAAACAATAAAGGAAATAAAAGTTACAGCATACTGAATATTTTTATTTGAGTATGATTTAATCTTGGAAATTAAATTATATAAACCAACGCCCGAGCAAAACGTTATGGGAAAAATAAGAAAAAAAGTCCGTGTTGCCTGGGGTGGCTCACGGGTAAAACTGGTAATAAGAACAAGAGAGACTATCCATGCAAAGATAATTTTTGCAACAGCGCCTTTGGTTCTATATAGACTTATAATACCCCATAAAATAAGCGGCAGTTCAAAAAGGTACCATTGGCCGGTGGTGCCAACACTGTTATTGCCATGCTCTGAACCGTTGATAAAATAAAAGTTTACTGATAAATGGGAAAAAATATTATTAACGTACTGCCATAAAGTAAGAATCCAGTAATTGAAAAATATTTTACCGGCAGGTTCATATTCCACAAAGTAACTCCTGATTTCCTGAAGCTGTGCCTGGACTTTGGCGCTGGTAAATATCAGTGTTCCGGAGGCAGAATCGACTCCTCCATGAGTAACCGTACCAAGTATGAAAGGCAAAAAACATACGCTGGTCAAAAGCATTGCGGCCGCAAAAAAACGTTTGGGCAACGCTGATATTTTTTTTCTGAAAATAAAAGCAAGGAGCAAAATAAGTAAAGGAGTAAATGCGCGGGCAATATTATAGGTATAAATGGACAACGATAAAAATATTATGGAAAAAGCAATATATCTGAACCTGGATTTCTCAATACCCACAATAAATAACAATACGCCGCTTAGTATAAAAAAATTAGCAAGCATTACTTCAAACGCGGCCCTTGAAAAATGCAAGTGCCAGGGATTAATGGCCAGAAGTAAAGCCGTAAAATACGGAACATATTGGGAAAACAAATGTTTTTCATTGTTTTTATATGCAAGATTAATTAGACTTTTCGCAAGAAAAAATACTACAATTACAGACAATAATCCGGATGCGGCTGAAACAAAGCGGATAGAAAACGGGATCAACCCAAAAAAGGCAACAGGCAGAACGGATGAGTAGATGTATCCCGGCAGTTTATATTCGCCAAATGCTTGAAAGTTTTGAGGCAAATATACTCCATGTTCATCCCGGCCAGTTTTTAAAATGCTGTAAGCGTTATATCCAATTGACGTTTCGTCCTGCTGCAAACCGTCCGGCACTATCCCCAGTTTATAAAAACGTAAAATAAAAGCAATTAATAATATCAGCGTTAATCCGATGACTTTATATAAGGACGGCTTTTTAAAAATTTTAAGACTCATACTTTTTATTATAGCCAATTTTGAAAGGTTTTTTACTATAAGTAAAAATAAATACTATAAAGCCAATTACAGTTAAAATCAGGCTTACCACAGTCATATAAAACCCATATTTAAGCGATGCGGGTTTATACTGAAATTCTATTCTATGCTGTCCTGCCGGAATACCTATGGATCTGAATGCGTAATTTGTACGGTATATTTTTGTAGGAATGTTATCTACATAAGCCTGCCAGCCCGGATAATAAGTATCGGAAAGGTATAACAGACTATTTGCGTCACTTTTGGTATTAATTCTTACGGAATTTGGACTATATGAAGCAAGTGTAGCTTGTTTTTTTAACGCAACAACGGACAAATCAATTTCAGGCTCTTCGTTTAATAAAATTGTCGTACGGGGATCAAATTCTGGATCAGCAAAAGCATTTTCAAAATCTTTCTTTGTTTGATAAATATGAAAAGAGTTTGTTAAAAAAAATCTTGGCGCGGCTTTTTTATACTCAAATACATTAAAATCATTAACAGCTGCAACTTTACTGAAAAGACCGGATGGAAAAGTTTGCGGTGTTGAACCATTTTCCACTTTATCTAAAACATATTTTACTCCCATAAGTGACAGCATTTTCAATCTATAGGTGTTATCAACCATATCTGTTTGACCATATCCCCCAACGATTACCGCGTCAGATCTTGTTTTTTCAGTAAAAGTTTCCGGAATAATACCGTTCCCGGATGCCTGAATAAGCTGCCCGTAATATTTTGGATATAAAGGATCATACCCATCAGGAGAATATACTCCGTTTTGAGTTGCAAAGTTTGCCTGAACGCCCGCGTTTCCATATCCCCAAAATCTGTTTATGCCCGCATTTTGAACAAGCCAGTTATTTATTTGTGTTGGGGGGTACATATATGTTTTTGGGGCGAAAGGATTGAATTTATGGAAAAAATAGAAAAGGTCAAAACAGGATATAACCAACAGCAATATAAATATTACATTCTTCTTTTTGACTATCCTTAATAAACCAATAACAAACGTTACAAAAAAAAGAACAATAAATGAGTAAATTAAATTATTGGCAACAATCTGAGTATGGGTTATTAGAGTAATAATAAAAGCAATACTCATCGTAATCCAAAAGAAGGCTAAAATGATATAGTGTTTTGCCTGTTTTTGCTTGAATAATTGATCTATCCCAAATCCGGCCGCAAGACTCAACCCTAAAGAAACCATAAAAATGAAATTGCTTGGTGAACTGGTTGACAAAAAGGGTATATTGAACCTGAATAAAATAAATGAAATTGGATTAAAAAAAACAACAGATGAGGTTATAACGGTAATAATGGCAGTAACCTTCCAAAATTCGTTTCTGGATCCACTTAGAAAACCTATCAACGCAAAATATATTGCGCCTATTCCGATATATATAGCTTTTGAAGGATATGAAAAAGGAGCAAGATAATTTTTTACTGCCGGATTTCCAAAAAGATCGGGTATTAAATACAGTATTAATTGCGATGGACGGATTAGCAGGTTAGAATAAAAATATTCCGGCGGGTGTGGTGAGCGGGCGGATTCCCGAACCAGTTCGATGCCGGGTAATAATTGTACCGCGCTTATTCCAATTCCCGTTAAAACGAAAAAAATTAAATATGCTCCCATTCTTAAACGCTCTTTAAAATTACTTCCAGTCTGTAAAGTTCTAATTGTTATATAAAATAAAATATAGCCGATCATTCCGGCAAAAAGCTGAGCGTGACCAGCAAAACCCGAAACAGCAACTGTACCGGCAAGCAAAAACAGCGCCCATCTTTTTCCGGCTATCAGCCATTCAACAGCAAGCATGGCAAGAGGAACAAGATACATAAAATGTCCCATTATGTTGTACTCAAGAAAAGTAGTCATGTAAAGGGAAAACGCATAAGAAATTGCCGAAAAAACAGCGGCTATTTTTGACAGTTTATAATGCCTGACAAGCATATATACAAAAATCAAAGATAAAAGCGGCTGCAGAATAACACTTATAGTCCAGGCAGTGGTCTGAGAAAACAGAAAATATAAAATATTTAAAGGATAGAAAACGCCTGACTGAAAGTTGGCAAGAAGAGGTGATCCGGAAAAGTTGTGCGGATTCCACAAAGGCAGTACGCCGGATCTTACGGCGCTGATTTCAAAAGTTTTCCAGGGATACATTTGACGCAGGGAATCAAAATATTGCGCCTTGTTTGGAATTGCCCCGGCTGCTATTCCGTTATATGAATATGACCGCCATGGCTGGTATTCGGCAAGCAGTAAGTCTGCCGGAAAAGGCACATAACCTTTTATAAATACCGGATAAAAAAATACTGCCGTAATGATGGTGAAAATTACAGATAGAATTAAAAAATTAATAACTTTTGCTTTCATATAATATTTTTGCCGCGGTAGATAAAAATACCAGTTACAAGAACCAAAACCAATAATATACTTATCAGATTACTGGCCGTTTGAAGACGATTTTGTGTATATTGAACTGAGACGATATGATCACCCGCAGGCACGTTGAACGTAATCAGACCACGATGATTCATATCCTGGAATTGGATTGAAGCGGGATTGTTATCAACAATGACCTTCCATCCCGGATAAAATTGTGTATAATCAAGTAAAGTGGCTTGGGTTTTTGCACTTACCAAAAACCGATGAAGCTCCGGGAATAACTTAACGTTTGAAACTTCTGCCTGGCCGGCAATTATATCAATTCTGCTCTTTGGATATTCCTTTGGTTCTCCGGCCATCCAGATACTGTTTATTTCTCCAAAATAATTTGTGGATTTGGGATAATTCCAGTAAAATTCCTGGCTCACCTTCTGATATCCCTGATAAGGAACCCAGTAATATACTGTACTTATTATTATTAAGATTATCAACCCAAAATATACCATTCTTTTCTGGAAGAATTTCATTTGATAAATAAATACTGACGTTAAAGAGGAAGTAAAACATATGACAGCAAGTAATCTCCATGAAAACTGGAATTGCCTGATAAATGACACATTCTCCCATATTGGCTTTGTTACAGGCTGCATGAAAAGCAGCGCAACAGCAGTAACCACTAATGAATAAATTGCCAAAAGTTTCATTTTTTGGAGCTTGCCTCTGATTAATAAATAAATTGTGATCAAAAGTCCAAGAATGTGGAATAAGCCGATCTGTATGGAAACCTCCGCAATTCTTAATTTTGCTGTATTTGTAATATTGGGAATTATAAATTTATAAAAAGGCGGAAAATGTTCATAAAATAAGTCTTTGGTAAGAAGGTATCCGTAAGTATATTTATGCTCAATCATTGCCGGAATAAGATAAAAACCGGCCATCCCCAATCCAGCCGCCATAGCAAAATACACAGCGGCTGTTTTTTTCAAATTTGCTTTGGTAAAAAACAGATAAAATACGCTGATTGCAAAAAAAACAAATCCGATTATATTATGAGACATTGAAAGAAGAGCAACGGAGACAGCTATTAAAATAAAATGCAGGTACGTGCTTTTATCCAAAAATTTGACAACGGCATAAAAAACAAGCGGAAGAATCATATACGCGTATAAACTGCCGAGGCTGCCGCGTACAAGCATTTCCACAAAACGGAAGGGAGCAAACTGATACATGACTGTAACAAGCAACGCCTTTTTTTCATCCTTAAAAAGGAATCGTGAAAACATAAGCATAAAAACCCCTGCAAGAATATAAGTAAAGGAAAAACTTACTTTTAGAACGTTTACAAGCGAAAGCCCTAAAGCAATCAAAGGAATTCCCGCAAGATAAGGCAGAGGATGGAAGAAATTGAATATTGGTGTACCGTAACCATAGTTGAATTGGCTGGCCCATCTTACCGGAAATTGTCCGGCTGTAAATTCTTTATAATAAGCAGCGAATCTGGCAAGATGCATAGCCCCATCACTTGTGTGCGGCAGATCGGCAGTTTTAAAAATATCAATAAGGGGCGGAAATGATATTAAAATAATAAAAAGATACAGCTTCCAGGATTTTTTTATAAACTCTGAGGCAAACATATTATTTAAATAAATACAGCTTAGATTTATATTATAGCAGAGAAATTGAAGCTCAAAGGATTTATATGATTAAATAGTGATTGGGTGCAAGAAAGATATATTTCCTGGTTTCTTATACAAAATATTTCAACTTTGCTATATAATACCAGATATGTTTACCGGGATAATAAATAACGCGGGAAAAATATCCGAGAAAACTGACAGCAGATTAACAATTACTACAGATAAAAAACTTATAGGCAAATTGAATGAGGGAGCAAGTATTGCAGTAGATGGAATATGCCTTACAGTTGTTTCTTTTACAAAAGATAAATTTTCCATTGACTTTATACCTGAAACAGCAAAGAAAACCAGTATCAGATATTTTAAAAAGGGCGATGCGGTTAACCTGGAAATGCCGGCAACAAGCAGCACTTTTCTTGCAGGACACATTGTTCAGGGACATATTGATGCGGTAGGAAAAATTATAAATATCAAGAAAAATGGAAACAGCCGCATTTTCACTTTTTCTCTACCTGAAAATATAGAAAAGTATATTGTCAAAAAAGGATCAGTTGCCGTAAATGGTATCTCTCTTACTGTTATAGACGTAACAAAAAAGCATTTTACTGTGGGGATAATCCCTCACACCTGGAAAAAAACGATGTTAAGTACCGCCAAAATAGGAGATTATGTGAACATTGAAGCGGATGTTCTTGCAAAATACGTTGAAAAATTGCTAAGAAAAAAGGTGTAATGTATGTTGAAAAAACAGAAAGTGGATTTTGTCTCGGATGCAAAGTTTGTTAAGAATTTGAAGATTGCAATAATACGAACAGATTATTATGCAGAATTAATTGATAGTCTCCAGCTATACTGCACTGAAACTTTAATAAGTTTTGGCGTTCAAAAAAATCATATAACTGTTTTTTCCGCTCCCGGTTCCTGGGAAATTCCTCTTATTGCGCAAGAAGTAGCAAAATCAAAGAAATTTGACGCAATCATAACATTTGGTGTTATTGTAAAAGGAGAAACATATCATTTTGATCTGATCGCAAATGAATGTGCCCGCGCTCTTATGCAGATATCACTTAACTATAGTATTCCTGTAGCAATTGAAATATTAGCAGTTTATGACATAAAGCAGGCAAAGGAAAGAACCGGAAAAAATGATAAGAATAAAGGTATTGAAGGCGCTACTGCTGTTTTAAAAGCTTTATCGGTATTAAAGCAAATTTAAAATTTTATCTTACTGCTTTTTAACTATTATTTCCTCTGCCTGTTCATAGATTATTTCATTATTATTATCCAATAAATGGCCAGATTTTTTTCTTTTAGTTTCAAGATAGAATCGGTTATATTTATTGGGAGATGTAATAAGAGGGATACGTGAATTTACCACAACTTCATGTCTTATTAAATCTTCTATTTTTCTAGGATTGTTGGTCATGAGTTTCACGGATTTTATTCCTAAAGAAAAAAGCATATGAGCTGCTATGTTATATTCCCGTTCGTCACCGGAAAAACCCAAAAACTTATCCGCTTCTATAGTATCCAGTCCCTCATCTTGTAAAGCATATGCTTTTATTTTGTTGACAAAACCTATGCCTCTTCCCTCTTGTCTAAGATAAAGAATTATACCGCAAGACGCCTTGCCTATATATTTTAATGAGAGTTTCAGCTGTTCGTGACAATCACAGCGCAGAGAACCAATAGCATCTCCGGTCAAACATTGCGAATGAAGACGGGTGGGAACACTTGTTCCTCCTATTACGTTTCCTTTGATAAAGGCTGCATGTTCTTCCTTATCTTTATTATTGTAAAACGCAACAACTTGAAATTTTCCAAATCTTGAAGGCAAATCCGCAACCGCCGCAATTTTTACACACGTTCCGCTAAATTTATCCTGTAGGCAACAATGCTTTTCACTTTCTCTTATCAGCTTTTTTATTGCCGATCTTGATATCATAATTTTACATTATATATTATTTTAAACAAGACAAACCCATAACAATATTTAATAAGGAAATCACGTTCACAGAATTGAGTAAGAAAGGAATAATTTACTGCTTATTGAGCTTTTCAATAAGTGTTTTTAAATTGTTAATGGGGATAGCAAAGCCTACGTTCTGAGCTCCCTCTGTTGTGGCAAAGTTAATGCCTATTGCTTCACCAGAAAGATTAAGCAGAGGACCGCCGGAATCACCCGGATTTAATGAAGCATCAACTTGAATAAGATTATCTAAGGTTGCTTCAGAGGTACCCATTGGATCGCTTGCCGTGATTTGACGGTTTGTAGCAGAAATAATTCCTGTTGTCGCTGAGTTTTGGAGATTCCCTAAAATAGTACCTATAGCAATTACCTTTTGTCCCTGTTTTACCTGGTCAGAATTTCCAAGTTTAATGAAAGGCAGATTTGAAGCATTTATTGAAAGTATGGCAATATCGTCTTCTGGAAAACGTTTAATTTCTTGTATGGGATACATCTTTTTGCCTGAGGTCACTATGAAATACGATTTATCTGAATCATTAACAACATGGGCATTGGTTACAATCAAACCGTTATTTGAAACAATAAATCCACTCCCGATAAATTCAGGATTGTCCGCTGAGGGTAAATTCATATCATGATGGGAACTACGTGATAGTATAGAAATAACGGCAGGAGACGATTTTTCAATAATGCTTTGAACCGTTGACTCTTCAGAAAAAACATTATTATTAAATTCTTTTCCCAAATCCTTGCGGACAGAAATAGAAGATTGTAATTTGTTTGAAATAAGATCATCATACGTTTTTTCTATGCCAGCTCCTACAACTCCGCCAATAATACCTGCTAATACGGCCAAGAAAATATATTTTTTAAAAATTTCTTTTTTTGCCATAAAATATTTAAACAGTTATTTTTTTATAATTCTGTGATGAAGGCAACAATTTATTTAGAAATAAGAAGTATCCAAAAATCTATATCTGTCCTTTTGTTTTTCCTCAAGATCCACAATGATATTTCTTTTTTTATCATAAAAAATAAATCCGTCTTTTTGCAACTCTGAAAGCGCTCTGGAAACAGTTTCTCTTGCCGCTCCCGTGCTTTCAGCCAATTTTTCATGCGTAATTTTAACATCGACTTTTAGATATCTTTCATCCGTTGGTTGTCCCAACTGAATCAATACATACAAAATCCTGACTTTCAGCCTGCTGAATACCAATTCTTCTATTTTTTTCTCAAGTCTAAATATTCTTTCTGAAAGATCCGACAGAACATGAAATACAAAATCCGGGTAGTCATAAAGTACCTTAAGGAAATTTTCTCGAGTTATTTCATATAACTTTAATGTACTTCTTGGAAAAGGTTCAATAAACATACATTCATTGCTGGAAACTTCCGCTTTCAAAAAATCCAAATTACCTAAGATACTTCCTTCACCTATGATATCAAAAATAATTTTCTTCCCATCCTCCTCTATGCATGATAAAAAAGCTCTTCCATCAACTATTAAATATATTTTTCTTTGCTCCAGATGGAATTCTTTTGCATGATTTTTATCGGATGTAATAATAATAAACTTACCGTGTTTTTTAATGCTTTTCTTTAATTGATTATCCAAACTTTTTATGGGTACATGAGTTCCCAGCACTAAAAAAATTTTTTTTAGTCTTGAAATAAAACGTTTCAATAATTTGTCTCCTTTCGTAAGCGTTTTTGATTAAGGTTTATTACGGAAATCTTATAATTTTAATACTTAAATATTATCTTGTTTATATATAAATTGGGTGTAAAGGTTAAGTAATATTTAAGAAATAAAATATGCTAAAAACATTTCTTTTTATTCTAATAGGAATAGTTATAGGTGCCGGTATTTTATACGGCGTAGTTTTCGGTCTTAAAATAAAACTTCCCAGTAGCACAAGTACCGCTCCTTCCTCCCCCCCCCGCTTCAAGCAACTCGCGTAAGTCCTACTGTATCTCCTACTCCTACTCCAGAAAGTTCCAAAGAAAATGTGGATAAGCTTAAAACTCAGCTCTATCAAGAAGGTATTACAATATCATCAAAAGTTAATTCAGTATATCCTGGAATAGGTTTTGTACTCAGTGATCCAACCGGCGTAAAACTTTTTACTCACTGGACAGGAAATTCTCCTATTGTGGGACAAACCATCGCACTCAAGGGAACTATAAAAAAAGTTTCGGAAAATATTGACAACCTGAAAAAAGAACAAGGTTATACTCAAACGCTGGATAACTTTTTGAAGGATCAAAGTATATATATAGAAGCAAGTTCACTTACCAACTCACCCCAAGTATCTCCTTCACAATAATTACTCACGTGACTTAAATTATTTCAAAAACAAAAAATAAAAAAAGTTCCTCTAAAAATCAATCCTTATCCTGTAGCATGTGATTTATATTACGGAATTCAAACAATTCATGGAGTTATAGTATCTACATCTTTAGGTATTGGAAAGGAGGTGAAAAAAATGAATAATTTACTTAAAAAAGCGGGTATGGTAGCTGCATCTGCCGCAATCATGGTAGGCTCCATGATTGGTTTTGTAAAACCCGCAGGCGCGGCGAATGTGTCCGAACTTGGAGAGTTGATAGTACTTGATAATCTGTTTGTGAATGGAGGGGTTACGACTGATGGGAAAACATCCAGACTCGGAGAGTTAATAGTGCTGGATAATCTATTTGCAGATGGAGGAGTAAACGACGGGACACGAGTATCAAGACTCGGAGAGTTAATGGTATTGGATAATCTATTTGCAGATGGAGTAACTACGACTGATGGAAGGGTATCCAGACTCGGAGAGTTAATAGTGCTGGATAATCTATTTGCAGATGGAGGAGTAAACGACGGGACACGAGTATCAAGACTCGGAGAGTTAATGGTGCTGGATAGTTTGTTCAGATAATCTGATCCTTTTACAGGAAAGTCAAGTTCACCTCTTCCCGGAATACTACTAGGAGCGATAGCTAAATTATCGCTCCTAGTTTTGTTGAGAGTTTCTTTTTGAAACTTCAGATGAAGTAATTACAACAACGGAAAGTCCCTGTTTTTTTAATTCTTCTACCATTCCTTGTTCATGACCCGCACCAAACTGCAAGATTCCAATTTTTTTATTCTCCAAATTAAGCGCTTTTGCAAAATTTTCCGCTGTTTCCCTGTTTCTTCTGTCTATAACAATACTATTTATCTTTTCTTCATCTTGTTTCATTAGGTTGTTAATCTGTGTTTTATCTATCATGCTGCTATATGGATTATCCGAACGCGAAGGTCCGGCAGAAGCATTACTAGAAGAGGCTATTTGTATCTTGCCACCTTCAGCTAAGTCACTATATAGACTTTCTGTTTTCTTTAATAAGTCTCCTAGATCAGTATTACCCTTAGAAATAGCAATCGATTCTAGTGTCCTGAACGCACCGCCTAATGGATCGTAAGATATAAGCTTCTCAAGAAGATTCAACCAGTTATCTCCATTATTACCCAATGAAAGTGTGTTTGCCGTCCTTAAGGAAGAATTAGAGGAATTGGAAGTACTTTGACCGACGCGCGATAAGTTGTTCAGCTGATCCATTCTGTCCTGAAGATAGATATAGTCGCGAACCACTACTCTGCTTTCATCCTGTGTGTCTTTGTTTTCCGAACCGTAAAGGATAACATTATTGTTTCCCGTAGAATTTTCTATTTTCAGTTTGAGCGGAGCTCCCGCCAGCAGTATTTCCCTATCGGTTTTTGCGATTTGCTGATCAACACCTTTAAGTAAAGATTTCTCTACCGAAGGGCTTAGGCTTTGTTTATTGAAAGCTTTTTCAAGAAGTTCGCAGGAAGCCGCAAGATCGTTTCTTTTTTCCACCTTGCTTGCAATTAAAGCAATCTTGTCCACCGGCACTTCTCCAAAAAGCTCTCCTTCCATCATTACAAGTTCTATATTAAATTTCTGGTGCAGGTTCTCAAGAATTTTGAATATTTCTTCCTGATTTTTTTGTGCGGAATCATTTTTTGAATCATCTGAAGAGCTTCCTGGATTCAAATGATACTGAGGAATAAAAATCACTGTTCCCTTAGAATTTGGCACGTCATAATATTTAATACTTGTTACAGGAAGTCCTTTAAAACTTCTAATATCTTTTAAATCAAAGTTGCCGGCTAATTGCTTTGTGGGAATATTGGCAGAAAGGTTAGATAAACTATGTACAACATCTACTTTTACAATTCTTGAGGCAATATTTAATACAGTCAGAATAATAAATAAAACAATCAAAAGCGGATTTCTGTATTTTATGAATTGTTCTTTTGGTCTAATTTTATTGAATGAAAATATCATAAAACTTTATAAAACTCGCTGGAAGTACAATTTACATTTCTCTGTTATAAGCAACATGGTAAGAAAAATGTAAAATTTGTGTAATAAATACGTGAGAGCCACAGTATAACAAAAGAAAAATATTTGTCAAGCGAAAGTCTTACCAAATCGAAAATGGCAGTGAAGGGGTTATGTCTACCTAACCGAAAAAGAGAAGTGAAAGTGTCAGGAAAAAAGATGCTCTCTTTGTAAAACAAACGCGAACCACCATAATAGTTTC
>Ga0209542_10002343_pt1 | contig 42548 bp, 52 predicted proteins | sample RifCSPhighO2_01_FD_184028 | JGI IMG/M metagenome (GOLD analysis project Ga0209542, IMG submission 184028) | Soil microbial communities from Rifle, Colorado - Rifle CSP2_plank highO2_0.1 (SPAdes) (version 2) | ecosystem: Environmental > Terrestrial > Deep subsurface > Rock core/Sediment ... | reverse complement strand
CAGAAACAAATTTTATATAGTTCTCATACTCATTCTTTTGGGGCATAGCATCACACTCCTTTTAGCTTTGCAGCATAAAGGAGGCTATGCCTCTATTCTACTTAAAACTTAGGATTGCACCAGAGCCTATTTTAAAAAGGTTTAAATATGACTAATTGTCATTAAATTGCATAATAGGGGGTTTTAAAGATGAAAAAACTGACTATATGTTTAATAGCTGTCTTGCTTATTGCTTTAGTTGTATTGGCTGGATGTAAGCCTGCTACAACTGGAGGAGAAGAAGGCAAGGGCTCCAGACAGACTTCAGAGCCGTCTGACAGCAATTCTGAATTGCAAGAGGATATAGACACTTCAGAACTGGATGATTTAAGTGTTGATGAGTCTTTATTTTAATTTTTTTATTTTATTATTCTCAAATTAGAAAACTTAATATTAAGTATAATCAAAAAGTTTAAAAGTCTTCTGTGATTTTTTAATGGAATGTCAATTCTTAGTCTGGATGAAGTTAACATGGAAATCATACATAGCAGATTTGATAGAGTTGAAAATGGTTTTCACGAAGTTGATTTAGGTTTTCCAGATATAGGAAAAGAATGGAGTTTTAGAGAACAAAATGAAATTCATCCTCAAGACTGGGCTGCTATTTCAAGACAGGTTTCTGGTGATTATAAAACGAGAGATAAGTATCAAGGTAAAATATATGATTTGATTCTTGTCAGCGCAAGTTTAAGCGACAGAATTATTGGACGAACTGCTAATTGTTACTCAAACGCTTATAATAGAAAATGAGCCTATCAATTCGAATGAATGAAAGAAAAACCTTTGTTTAACGATTTAAAAAATAAACTAGGCTTTATAAACAAACTTATCTATTAATTTGCTAGCTTTCTCCCTTCTTTCCTGATGCCCTTTTAGAAATTTATTTATCGTTTCTATTGTAATCTGCTTTAGCTCACTTGTCAATAATTTTCCAGACTTGTAATCCTTGTAAATCTTTTCGACTTTCCTGTCATCTTCCTCAAAAAAATTCAATAACTGGTATGAAACATCAATATCAGGATTTCCCCCTTTTTTTCTGTGCTCATCTAAAGTAGCCTGTCCTCCTGAAAAAGCATATTTCTTAATCTTATCTTCAACAGTTTTTGGATCATCAGTAGCATAAATGGCAATATCTGCTGTTGAAGCCATTTTTCCCTCTGTTCCTGTTAATGGTGGCATAAATACTGAATGAATTATAGCTGGTTTTTTATGGCCTAATTTCTCAACAACATCCCTGCTAATCCTGAAATGCGGATCTTGATCTACTGCCAAAGGGATTAAACATGGTCTTTTTTCTTTTCTCAGGATATTGGGTAAGAATACTGGAACTGTTTGCATTGCAGTATAAAAGATGCTTCCAATATTATTTGAATCATTAAACCCGAAAGACGATTTTATTGTTGAAAAGGTTATTTTTTTCGCCACTTTAATAGCTTCAGGATATATAATTCCAGCATGTTTAGTGTCAATCAAAAAATGAGTTTTTTTGGGATTAAAACCAACTGCAATAACATCAAGCATATTTTCATAAGTCCATTTTTGGATTTCTTCATATGATTTGTCTTTAAACAAAAATTTTTCATCATCTGTAAACTGAAACCATAATTCAGCATCAAACTTTTCCTGAAGCCATTTTGTAAAATACCAAATGCCGAGATGACCTAAATGTATTGGTCCAGAAGGTCCGCAGCCGGTATATAAAAAAAATTTATTCCCTTTATCATATTCATCAAGGCATAGTTTTAAATCTCTATGAGCAAAAAAAATCCTTCTTCTCAGATGATGATGCAATTTTCCAGTTATTTTTTCTATCCTGCTTAAATCCTGGTTTGTTAATTTTTTAATCCCAAATTCCTTAACCAATCTTTCATAATCTACTTTTCCCTGAACTTCATAAGGAGTTACTTTACCTGCCATGTTATTTCTTTAGCTTCCTGAATTTAACAATAAATTTCCTTACCAGATAAGCTTTTTGGGTGGCTCTTTCTACAATTAGTAGCAATACAAAAAGTCCTAAAATATATCCTCCCAAAATATATAAATCAGTTGTAAGATTAAGCAGAGGAACCTTAAAAATCATTATTTTCTTTAAAATTCCCTCTGACAGAATAAAAGGATTAAACTGGAATATCTGCCTGTAAGTTTCCGGGATGCTCTCAATCGGCAAAATTGTATTTGAGAATATCAAAAATATGCTTCCGATTGCTATTGATCCCAAAGTTGATGTTTCTTCAGAATTAAACGCATAACCAATAATCATACCTATGAAGATGAATATTGTTGCTATTATCAGAAGTAAAATAGATGCATTGGCAAGCGTATTTACAACATCCTTTTGGAAGAAAAGGCCTATAACAGCAAACAAAACAACTAACTGTATTATGACTATTAAAATATTTGTTAAATATGTTCCAAAAATAAATGTTAAGCTTGATGTAGGAGTTATATAATTCCTGAAAGAAGCTTTGCTTAATTTTTCTTTTATTACAATAGTAGATGCAAGCAAAATGCTTACAAACATGATAACAAGGACAAGCAGTGCCGGAAACAAGAAGCTTAAGTGGGTTTTATCTGTGCTTACAGGCTCTACTTTAGTTTTGATAGGGCTTACTATGCTTTCTACATCAGTAATCTGGATTGCATTTATGCCAGTTACTAAGCTGTCAACAGAATCTTTAACTCCCTTCAGAGCAAGGGTATTGCTGCTTACAGTGCTTTTTAAGTCTGATATCTCCTTGGCTTTAGAATCTAAAGTATTTGATGCAGAGGATATTTTTGATTGAATGTCAGAAACCTGCGTCTTCAATGTTGTCAATAAATCATCTAATTTTTTGAAATTTCCTCCTGTAGAATTGAACTCTGCCTGCAGTTCTTTGCTTATATTTTCAAGGTCCTTGACATCTGTTATGTTGCTGCTCAAATCAATTTCTGAGATACCATCTCCAATTGTCCTTAATTTAGTTTCAGCATCAGCGCTGTTTGAGGTTAAGTCTTTTAAAACACTTGTTTTGTCTCCAAGAACATTTTTTGTTTGAGCAATATTGTCTACTAAAACCTGCGTTAACTCCTGGCTTATCTGCTCTGATTTTACGCTTACTTTCTTGCTTACAGCATCAATGACTACCCAGATAAGATTTATTCTTGACTGATCTACATAAAACTGTATTTCTCCTTCTGTTTCAACACTTAAGTCAGATGGAAAAACAACGCAGATATGGTTTTCTGCCTGCCTTACACTGTTAATGCATCCGTCTTGGTTGTCAATTTTTGTAACCTTAAACTGCTGGTCTGACAAAAGATCAACTATTGAGTTGCTTAAATTAGTATAAGAATCTGAATATGCTGCTATTCTGATATCATATATATTTGAGGTGTTAAATGCAGCGCCTACCAACAGCATTAAAACCAGAGGCCCTAAAACAATAATAGCAGCGCTGATCTTGCTCCTCATTAAAATTTTGAAATTTTTCCTGATGATCTCTAATATTTTTCTCATTTTTTACTTACCAAACTTTCGAATACTTCATTCAAAGAAGGCTTTCTTAAATCAACATCAATCAGCTCTTCCCCCATCTTTGAAATGACTATCAGCAATTTCTTGAGAACAATCTCTGCTTTTGGAGTGTATAATATAACTTTATTGCCCTTATGCTCAACTCTTTCTATTGATTTTTCATCTGACAATTGCTTTATTATTAAATCATATCTTCCAGGGCTTGTTTCAAAATGTATTTCCTGATTTTTAGAATACATATTCTTCAATTGCTCAGGAGTTCCAACCTCTAATACCTTGCCCTGATGAAGTATTGCTATTTCATCGCATAAAACTTCTGCCTCAAACAAAAGATGAGATGTTAATATCACAGCAGTTCCGTTTTCATTTATTTTCCTTATAAGATTGACAATTTCTTTCCTCAAAACCGGATCAAGATCCTGGGTTGGCTCGTCCATGATTAATACCTTTGGATTGTTTATCAAAGAGCATGCTATGTCCAATCTTCTCTGCATTCCGGAGCTTAAGTTTTCTGCCAAAGTTTTTTCTGCATCCTCCAATTCAACAAACTTTAACAGCTTCTTGATGTTTGAATCAATTAACTTGCTGCTCAGCCCATACAAAGTTCCAAAAAATTCCAGATTCTCCCTGACATTCAGCTTTGGGTAGAAGCAGTTTTCCTGGGAAGCAAAGCCAAACCTCTCCCTGATAGTTTCCATGCTCCTGCTTACCTCTCTTCCTTCAAAAGTAATTATTCCGCTGTCTGGCTTGACGAATCCTATTATAGACTTAAGCAAAGTAGTTTTTCCAGAGCCAGATTCGCCAATAATGCCGAATATCTTGTTCTGAGGGATATTTAAATCAACGTCATTAAGAACAGTGTTTCTGCCAAATATTTTTGTGACTTTTTTTATTTCTATTAAAGGAGTCTTCATCTTCCCTCTTTTTATTTAAAAGCTACTAATTAGGTATATAAAACTTTCTTAAATAAATAAGAATAAAAAAATATGATTATTCCTCTTCAGATTGCTCTTCAGATTCTTCCCCAAATGTTTCTTCAGATTCTTGATTATTTCCCTGATAACTTTCAGATGAAGATGATCCTTTGCTTTCTAAAACAACATTTTTAGCCTGTTTGCCTCTGTCAGTTTCTGCAACTTCAAAAGAAACTTCGTCATTCTCGCCTAAAAAAGCGCCTCTTGGCAAAGCAGTAAAGTGTACAAAATAATCCTGCCCGTCTTCGCCTTGTATAAATCCGAACCCTTTTTTCCTGTTAAAAAATTTTACTTTTCCTTTCATTTTACTAAACTCAACTCCTTCAGTTTATTGTTTAAGCTGCCTTAAACAGAAAATATCTGTATCTAGCCCTTTTTAAAGATTTTGGTAAGAATTTGTATCAGAATGAGGACTAATAACATTTCTAAGTTTATGTTCTAATTTGTCTATGTTGTATTTGTCAATAAATCCTGTTGCGCCTGCCTCTAATACCTTTTTTTCTATGTAAAAAGCACCGCTCACTACATATATTGGGAGTTCTTTGTCAAACAGCCTTATCCTTTCTATAGCTACCAGTCCGTCCATCTTAATCATTGTATTATCTGTTATAGCAAGATCGTAATTATTTTCTTTTACTTTTTGTATTAAGTCTATTCCATCAGACACTTCATCTATTTCTAAATCTTCAGATATCTTGCGAATAACTCCAACCAGTAATTTTCTAAATGTTTCGCTGTCGTCTGCTATTATTATTCTCATCTTAATATGTAAGAAACGAAAACTTATAAAAGTACCTATTATATTCTGATTACTCATGAAACACAATGTTCAGGTAACATTGGTATTGCTGGGGTTGTTTATTTTAGCTCAGTTAGTTGGTCTTGTGATAATCGACCATTACAATGAAAAAGACCTTCCTTATGGAATTGAAAAGCCTGATTATAAGCCAGAAACTTCTTTCATCCCTCTGTCTGTCTTCATTATAATAGCAACTGTATTAGCCTTGATATTGGCAAGATTTAAGGCTGTTTTTTTATGGAAATTATGGTTTTTGTTTGCAGTAATATTTGGATTAAGTATTTCTTTTTCAGTATTTTTCAATCCTTCACTTGCTTTGTTTTTAGCAGTTACATTAGCTTTGCTAAAAGTTTACTTTAGGACTGCAGTCGTCCACAACTTTACAGAAATCTTTATTTACGGAGGGATAATGTCCTTGTTTGTCCCAATATTTTCAGTTTTTTCAGCAATTATTTTGTTGATATTAATATCTATTTATGATATGTATGCTGTCTGGAAAAGCAAGCACATGATTAAGCTGGCAAAATTCCAGAGCAAATTAAAAACATTTGCCGGATTATTCATCCCTTATGAAAAAAACAAGGCTGCTATTCTTGGAGGAGGAGATATTGCATTTCCTTTATTATTTGCAGGCGTTGTCTTATTAGAAAAAGGGCTTTATCCCAGTATTTTGATCATAGTTTACTCTGCATTAGCATTATTTTTATTGTTCTTATTTGGTAAAAAGAAAAAGTTTTATCCTGCGATGCCTTTTATCTCTTTAGGATGCTTCCTTGGTTATTTGGTCTCTCTTATATAAAAGCTCTTCAAAACTGAAATCTTCTCTTTCAAAAATACTTGGAATTTTAACAAAAGGAATGTCATAAGCTTCTGCAGACAATCTGTCTAGATTGTTCTGATTATCTCCAATCATTACAGCTTGTCTTGGGTTTAATTTATAATTATTTATTATTCTGCCTAAATTTTTAACAAAATACCTGTGTTTTATTCCATTAGCATATTCTGTATGGTCTACAAGGTTTTCCCCGCCGTAAATATCAAAAAAATTACCAATTAATCCTGCTTCTTTTAACCTGTTTATCATTCCTGTTAAGTCTCTTTCATCTGCAATTGCTATAGGTTTGTTTTGCGATTCTAAAAATCTTTTAATTCCCTTTCTTGGCTCATCTTTAAATAATATGGTTCCGTAACAGTCTAAAATTAGCAATCTTGAATTTTTGATAAGCAGTTTTTCATCTCTCATCTTTAGTATATAATGCCAATCTGCAGGTATTTAATCTGGTCAAAAGTTACTTTCTCAACAGCCCTGTCATTATCTCCCTTTACATGAAATATTTTGCTTCCGTCATCATTGCTGCTGATTCCTATTACTCTATGAGGTATTAATAAATTTTCATTCCATTCTGGCTTATAAACAACAACATCTCCTATTTTGATATCCTCTTCATTATCAACTTTAATGTCTAATCCTGTAGAACCATGCCCAAAGGAAGGTTCCATGCTTTTAGTATCTAAAAAAACAGCTCCTGTAATCCCATTTTTATAAATGATAACTTTATCCTTCTGAATTTCAATCTCGCTGTCCTTGACTATATCATGGGGGGATTTTACAACATTAATATCTCCATTGCTTCCCAAAGGGACCTGCTTTATATTGGAATAGTAGTAAGTTTCATTTAACAGCCATCCAGCTATTAAACCTATTGTCAATAATAGTGCAAATATCATTATTTTTCTTATTTTCATGTAATCATCCCCATTTGTATCTTTATAAATATTTCGCTACTTAATAGTAGTTATAAAGGTAAAGTTTATAAATAGATAAAACGCTGAAAAATTATGGAAGAGCATAAAACAATTACCAGGGATGCTGAATCTGAAGAGTTAAGAAAAGCTATACAAAATGTAGAATCCTGTGTAGAAGAGCTTATCAGATCCCCTGTAGAGATTAAATGTAAAAAAGAAAATGATATATCAGCAAGATTGATGTTAAGAGTTTATATAAATAACTGTTTGGGAAAGATGAGAAGCAGGTCTGTATCTTTACCAAGATTAATTGATCTCAAAAAAGATTTTGAGTTTACAAACATAGAATACTCTCAAAGAACTTTTGGTAATCTTGAAAATTCAGTTCAAAATTATAACAGCATATTAGAAAAATTAGCTAACGATTAGACATCCACCTAAAATACATTTTTCTAAAACTATTATCTCTTAAATATTCTGTTAGAGTCTTTGGATCTTTTGCTAACCCTTCCAGCTCTGCGTCAATAAAAGCCAATTGTCCTTTATCAACATCGTTCTGCAGCAAAGCTTTTCTTTGGCATAATAAAGCAAATGCCTTATTCTTATCGCTGGGAAAATCAAGATAAACTGTTAAAGGAGGAAAAAGGTGTTCTTCTCCAGAATGCTCTTTGTATTCTTTTGCATATACAACACTATTTTCATAATCTCCCATAGCCATATGGCAATTGGTAAGTATAATATAAGCTCTTGATTTATAATTAGGTGGTAAATCTTCTACAAATTCTTCACTTAATCTTTTTATAACATTTTCGCGAAGATCTTCATCAGATAAACAGGTTTCTACCTCAGAGAATATATCTTCCAACACACTTTCCAAATTTTGTTTAGGCCTTTCATCATTTTCCATTTTTGTATTTGCCCATGCAACCTAGAATCATGTTCATTCTCTTTTCATTATCCATAGACTTTAATCCTTCTTTTAAGCATTCACGCCAGTCAGGATGGCTTGAAAAATCTTTTATTCTTTCATAAACAGTCTCATCATTATTAGTAGCTAACCAGTACCATGTCTCCCCGATATTTTTTATATCATGGTTAATTAATCCTACGACAACTTGCGCATTTGTGTATTCATCATTATAATCAATAAAATCATCTATAGTCTCATAATCCTCTGTTTTTCTTAATCCTTTTCTGTGTTTTAAAAATTCCCATCCTTCATTTATATTGCCTTTTTTTATTAAATTTATTCCTACATATTTTTTGAAGGCCTCTGCAACAGCTTCTGCTCTTGTTTTATGCCAGTCATCAAAAAAATAATCTGCATAATCAAGAAATATGTCTGTTCCATGGCCATATTCATGTGCGATGAGCGATAAGTCTAAATCTGAATTTTTAATATTTACGCTTCCTTCATGATAAACTCCTCCTCTTGGTAGAAAGATGCCCATAACAGGATCTTCAAATATGGAATTAAAAAAATTATCAGAATTTATATAAAATTCATTCACATCAAATTCCTTTCCTGCAGCTTCTGATATAAAGTCTATGTAAGGATGAAATAATCTTTCTTCTTTTTCCAAAGACCATTTATCCCTGTTTTCGCATCTATCATTAATATTTTTGATATAGGTATTCCAGTTTTCCTTAAAATTATTCTCTTCACTCCATTCTTCTTTAATTTCTATTTCTTTTCCTAAATCAGGCCTTGGAGGGTTAAAATAATTGCTTGAAGCGCATGCTGTTAAAGCCAATGCTGCCCCCACAGCTCCTTTCTTTATTTTTCTTAAAATCCTGTCTAATGCCATAAAATTAATGAAAATTAAGACTATTTAAATCTTACTAATTTTAATTACTTATAAGTAGTAAACTATTACCTTATCCTAATAGCTTCCAGATTCTTTGGAGCAATTGTTTCCACTCTCTGCATCTTATGCAGGCTTGACGCAAGATCCAGGCATCTTGAATTCTCTCCGTGAACAATGATAATTTTTTTAGGCTGAGGCTCTAATCTTTTTACAAAATTAATCAGCTGATTTCTGTCGCTATGCCCTGAGAACCCATCAAGTGTATGCCTTTCGAAATTTATTTTAACAGGCTCATCTCCATTAACCTTAACTTCTTTCTCGCCTGACTGAACCAATCTTCCCAAACTTCCTTCTCCCTGATAATTTACAAAAATTATACTGTTTTTTTTGTTATCTGCCAAAGCTTTGAAGTAAGCAACACTTGGGCCACCTGTAAGCATTCCGCTTGTTGCTATGATAATGCATGGACCTTCTTTTTCAATAACATTTTGCTGTTCTTTGTAGCTTCCGACTTGCTTGAAAATATCACTCAAGAAAGGATTCTGGTCTTTGTGGAAAATCTGCCTTCTTAGATAAGCGCTCAAAAAATCAGGATATGCTGTATGGATTGCAGTAACATCCCAAACCATTCCCTGCAGGAATATTGGGACTTTCGGCATTCTACCTTCCTTCATTGCCTTCTCAATAATAACCATCATCTCCTGGCTTCTTCCAACACCCAGAGTGGGAATCAAAACTTTTCCTCCTCTTTCAATTGTTTTTTTTACAATCTCCATTAACTGCATCTCGCTTTCCCTGAAAGTGCTTACAATATTTTCCTTTCCTCCGTAAGTGCTTTCCATAATCAAAGTTTCCAATCTTGGAAATTTTGTAGTTGCTGGCTCCAGTAAGGATGTCTTGCCAAATTTAAAATCAGAACTGTACAATAGATTGTGCATTCCGTTTCCGATATGAAGATGCGCCATTGCACTTCCCAGAATATGGCCAGCGTCATAAAATGTCAGCCTTATATCTGGAGTTATGTCAGTAACTTCCATGTAATCCAGGCAGACAGTATGCTTGACTGTTTCCTTAACATCATTAACATTAAAAATAGCATCTTTAGCTTCTTTGAATGCGATAGAAATATAATCTAATGCCAGTAAAGCAGATATGTCTCTTGTTGGTGCTGTACAATAAACAGGTCCTCTATAGCCCATTCTAAAAAGCCATGGAATAAATCCGCTGTGATCCAAATGTGCATGGCAGCAGATAATCGCATCTAATTCCTGGATCTTGAATTCAGGTGCATCCAGCAAAGGATAAGCATACTGCTCAGGGCTTGCAATATTAACTCCGCAATCCAATAATATTCTTGACTCAGGCGTCTGTAAAAACAAGCATGATCTTCCGACCTGCCTTGCTGCGCCAAGAAAGCTTACTCTTACCCACTCGCTTTTCTTTTCTTTTGTATAGCCTGAATAGATTCTCTCTCCGATTGCATTCAGGAACTTCTTTCTGTAATCATTATTTTCATACAATACCTGTCTGATATTTTCTATTATCTTGGACCTTAATGCTGGAGTTCTTCTTACTGTAGGAACCCATAATGTTTCCCTTCTGATTTCTTTTAAAACTTCTCCGGATTTTCCAATAGCCAGTCCTGGCTTTTCTGCCTCAATGATAACCCTGTTTCTCTGAGGATCAAAAATTACATTTGATGCTTTGGCATCTTTTGGAATGATTTCCTTAATTTTTTCTTCAGCTGCTTCAATATCCAAAGCTATGCTTGGATCAGCCCTTAACTCCACTCTTTTCTTTATTTTATCAACTATATTCCTGATTACTCCTTCATTATCTAAGAAAAACTTCCTGTCTTTAGTATAAAGTACAATATTGGCTCCTTCAAATCCAGAATTGCTGATATCCTTGTCCTTAGGAATATTATCTAGCACTTCTCTTAAAATTGGTAACATTTTCTTTTTATTTTATTCAAGAACATAAAATCAGACCTTCAAAGTCATATCTAATTCTTTATCAATTACCTGCTTAATCCCCTTGCCTGTTATTGTATACACATCTATTCCATTTCCTGTTGCTGTATCTCTCTGCAATGACGCATTTATTGCCTTTACAGCCAGCTTGATTCCTTCATCAACACTAATACCTTCCTTATAAGCAGATTCAAAAACTCCAGTAGCAAACATCATGCCAGATCCGTCACCGACATAATCATCAACTTCAATAACACTTCCTGATGGCTCTATATTATAAACCTGGAATCCTCTGTCATCTTTTCCAGCCAGGATAAAAGAAGAAATTGCAAATGTTGATCTTAAAGCAGAATAGTTAATTCCAGACATAAGGTTTGCTATCTCTTTTGTAGTTAGTTTTTTGCCCCTTCTCATCTCGTCTAATTTTATCTGTGCTTTTACTATTTTGATTGTTAACTGGACATCAGAAACGCTTCCTGCAACAGTAACAAGATGGTCGTCGCTTATCTGCATTATCTTTTTGAACTTCTTGCTGAAAACCAGATTTCCTCCTGTTACTCTTCTGTCTGCTGCAACTACTAATCCGTCTTTGCAGACTATTGCTAAAGTTGTTGTTCCTGTCTTTAATTTCTTATCTTCCATTTAAATTATCTTAACTCCCTTTTTGATTTCATTAGAACCAGACTATAGTAGAGATATATTTTTTGTATATAAAGCTTTCGCTTCATTACTTCTGATCTCTATATAAGTTTGGATGGCTTTCTTTGTAAGCTGTTAGGAATATTGTCCTGAATATCCTGAATGAGTCTTGCAATGTTGGGTTTGTATACTTTTCCCTGGCAATTTCTTGTTTAAACAAGTCTCTGCCTATAGTATATATGCTGTCTAATTCAGGCTCTCTTAATTTTCTTTGCCCGAGACTGCCTTTAATATGTGCTGGAAAATCTATGAGAGGGATTCTTCCTCTCTCTTCTATGACAAGCAAATAAGGAAGGTTGTCTAATATTTTAGATCTTAATACTTCATAAAAATCAGGATTATTTACTTCTTTGCCGAACATCTCTGCTTTATGGTAAAAATCTTTTCTTAATTTTAATCTTGCTTCATTTCTTTTTTCTGAAGCTTCCTGAACTTGTTCTAATGTTATGTAATTTCCGTTTAAAGCTTTGTTAATGTTATCTATAAGTTTGTCAAAATGCTCTGTATCTAAAACTACATCACTTAACTCCTCTAATGATTTCTCAGCATTTGCTAAGATTCTGTCTTCTCTTAACTGTTCAGTTTGCATTTTGGATAAGAATTTACCGCAATTCTTTCTGTTTATAAACCTTCTTATTTCAGAACAATCCTGCTTATTCCGTCTTTTGTATGCTTTTCTTTAAGCAGTTCCTTAACATAATCCTTAAATTTCCTGTTTTTATTTAACAGTTTAGCATAATATCTTCCATTATTAATATATGTTTTATCTTTGTACTTTCTTAAAAAAGCTTTAACGTTTTCTTCAAGCTTTACTGGAGGACCCTGATGCTCTCTGTATCTTTCTAATTCTTTTTTCCCCAGCTTAAAGCACAGCAAAGCCCTGCTATCAAACTTAAAATAAGAGTCCTTAACATCAAATTTATTCAGGTTTTTCTTTAAATATTCAAAAACCTTCAGGCTTTTTGCCCCCATAACATCTTTTTTGTTTTTCTTTGGAATTATCTCCAGAACTAAATCATAATCTTCAAGATTAATTTTCTTTTCCTCAAAGCTGATTTTTTTCCTGCTTAATTCAATTAGTTTAAGGAACTTCTCTCTGCTTAATGCAGCTGCAGCATTCCTGTCTTCCTGAACAGGATCAATAATAATCAAAGGGCTTATCTTAGATTCATTTAAGCTTGAAGCAGAATCATGATGTTCTACATCTATTATCTTTCCTTCTTTCCATTTCCTTGCATTTTTTATTAAATTATCAAAGCTTTTGTAGTAGATGATTAATATCTCTGCAGCATAGCCTGAAAAACCCTTTACATAGGACTCAGCTCCATAAAGACCATTTATTTTTAAAAAATACTTGAATTTTCTTATCTCATCCCTGATTCTCTCGTTGCTTTTTTTAATAACCCATGATGCGTGCAATGGGCTTATATCTGTGATATTCAAAGCTTCACTTGCTTTTTTAATGTCTAATATAGGAATAACCTCAAAAACAAACCCCTTATAATTTACATTGAAATAATTCCTGCTTCCATGAATCAGTTCAGCTTTCTTAAATTTCTTCATTAATTCCTTTTCAATAATCTTGCTTATGTCTTTATTTTTATATTTTTTAAGGTTAAACTTGACAAATATGTCAGCATCTCCCTGATCTCTTAACCAAGTGCCTTTAGCTCCAGAACCCCCAAAAACAGCCTTTGCATCCTTAATCTTGATTTTCTGAATAAAATCCTTTACTAAACTTTTTAATTCATCTTCCTCTTTTTGACTTGGCTTGATTTTACTCAAAATATCCATTATTATACTCTAATATCTGCATATATAAATTTTAGTGCAATGATGCCGAATGCAAAATTTTAGAGTTTGAGAGCCCGAGCTTTTTATCAATTTGGGGTGTCCGCTCATTTAATTATTATAGTTACTTTATAGTAGTAAATAATAGAAAGATTTATAAATCTACTATTTTATCTATTAGGTATGCAACAAGTTGAAACCTTTCCAGAAGAAGTAGCTCAAATATATGATACAATTATGGGCTATTTTGATTATAGGAAATCGGCTAAAATCATTGATGACATTCTGAAAAATAGGTTGCCTGGCGTTGCTAATCCATCTATTTTAGAACTAGGCATCGGGACTGGCGCACTCGCTTTGGAACTTATTGCATTGGGTTATGAAGTGGAAGGCATTGATCATTCTTCTGGAATGCTGGCTAGAGCAAGTAAAAAAGGATTGCACCATTTATATCATGATAATGTTATAGACTTTGATCTAGGTAGAGATTACCATACTATTATTTCTCATGCAGGTCCTTTGAGAATGGATTATACTCCTGAGAGAGGGCATTTCTTTGAGACTTACTTAACATCTAAGCAAGAATTGAAACAAGCACTTCAAAACGTTTCAACTCATCTGAAACAAGATGGAATTTTTCTAATGTCTGTGCAAAATACTCCTGGAAGTGATAAAAAAATGAGGAGCACTCCTGAATATGGAGAATTGGGCGAATTTGTAGCGAAAAAAGACATTACAGATAATGGAAATCGGAGAATCAAAAGACGAGAACTTTGGAAAGGTGACCAATTAATTGTAGGTATCACTCATCAATTTCTAGTATGGGGTTTGGAAGAGTTTAATGAACTAGCGTCATTGTAAAACATCTGTTTTAACAACTGCGTCAAAGCCAGCCATTAGAAGATAAACTAATATAACTAAAGAGACTAAAATAGCAGATAAGGAAAAACTTAATCCTGTGAAAAATTCAAAGACTTTTGCTGATGCAATAAGATTAATAATCAAAAAACCAACCATCGTTATTATAACTATTGCCGAAGCAAAATAGGACGAAGTTTTTCCATAATTATGGTAGAAATAATCAGATAAAGTATAATATTGTGCTCCAGATTTTTTATGTAAAAGTGCTGAGAAAGGCAAGAAAACAAGATACCCTAAAACAACTCCTATGAAATACCACATTGCTGAAAAACCATAAATATAAAGCAATGCTGTAAAAACTAAAAGTATGGCTCCTGTTTTTGTGGCATTGATTGTTGCGATTCCAGATAAAAATCCCAGCTTTCTTTCAGAGATGAGAAAACTTTCAGAGGTTTGTTTTCTTGATGCAAAATAACCTATGATGATTAAGGCAAGAAAATATAAGGCAATTACAATGTAATCTAAGGTTACTAATGCCATAAGTAAGTTTAGTTAAAGGTTATTATTTAAAGCTTTCTAAAACTCGCGCCCGTTTCTATAATAATTCTTGTGATAGCAAAGAATAGTTTAAGGGTGCCCGCTTATTTTACTTAATTCATGCGTGTTATAAACTTCTATTTTATCCTGTTCTTTTAATTTCTTGTCATTGCTCCAAATTGCACAGTTCAATTTCAATGCAAGTGCAAAATAAGCCATATCATCAGGGTCAGGAGTAAGTTTTTCTGCTTCTTCAACATAAAGAACCAACTCTTCGAGAGGAATAATATTGATTCTTCGTTTTAATGTTTCAACAAGCCTAAAGAATTCTTCTGTTGTTCGTTCTGTTTTCTCAAGAATTTCATCTTTGTGTTTTTCCAGTTCTGTGAAAATGTATTCTGGAGTAAAAAAATGTATTCTGGAGTAAAAATATGGAATGCATCACTAAAGATAAGATTGTAAGCAAAACTATCTTTAATCAGAGCTGAAAATAGAACATTGGCATCAATGACAAGATCCATATTTACCTTGCCATCTTTCTCAGCTTATTGCTTACTTCTTTACTAACTTTTTTACCGAGTTTTAGAGCGTCTGCTTCGGTGAGCTTGCTTTTTTCTTTGAATTTTCTCAAAAACTCCATGTCTTCCATCTTATGCAAAAAAGCCTGCCTCGCTACTTCAGACCAATTCATTTCTGGAAAAGAGTCCATTTTCTTCTTCATCTCATCTGGAACGGCTAATGTTAAAGTTGTCATTTTTAATACTTCCTGCGTTATGTATATATAATTATATTATGTGTAAGTATTTAAAGGTTTCTACTGTTCTTTTCACGCAAGTTTTGCAATTTCACTTAACATCGCGACCGCTGTTATATCCTTCGGAGCGAAGTGGAGACTGGGGGTTAGTGCAAAGTGGACGAGCAACGAAGTTGCGAAGAAGTAATTTTTCGGGCGAGGGCTCGTTTTTTGCTTTTTTTTCCTAAAAAAGAAGATAGAAGGGGCGTCTTGTTTTGGTTCTTTTCTGAAAAGAACATTTAGGGGTGTCATTTATTATTCTTTGGGCAGCCAAAAGCTTTATATAGTAATTGTATTATTAATCATACATATGTATAAAAAGATAAAATTCACAGAAAATACATTACATGTATTATCGCTATTCACGAATGAATTTAATAGAGAATATTATGTTCGCGAAGTTGGAAAATTACTAAAAATAAGTCCAAGAACAGCACAGCTCATTCTTGAGGATTTAGAAGATAAAGGAATTATAGAATCAAAAACTAAAGGCAAGATTAAAACATTTAAATTAAATCCAAGCGAATTTACTAAAAAATATCTTGTTTTTGTAGAGCAATATAAGGCAATAGCATTTTTAGAAAAGAAACTTTTAATCAAAGAAATTATAGAAAAGATAACGCCCCATATTAAAGGAATAGGTATTATATTTGGAAGTTATGTTAAAGGATTAGAAAAAGGAGATTCTGATTTAGATATTTTTGTTGCTGGAAGTTACAATAATGACGAAATAAAAAGAGTTTCAAAAAATTTAGGCATAGAAATAAGCATTAAATGTTACCCTCTAAAGAATTTTGAGAAGAATCTGACAAAGGATATTCTTCTGAAAGAAGTTTTAAAAAACCATGTGGTTTTTCTAAATGCAGAACAATTTATACAGGTGGTTTTCAAAAATGGATAAAATAAAATGGTGTGCTGGAAAGAAAGAAGGATTAAGCTTAATTGAACCAAATTCAGATTTAGCAAATGCTTATATCAAAAAAGCCGAAGAAGCTCTTGAATCAATGCGAGTAAATATAATCAAAGATTGGAAAATTTCTACTGCATATTATACAATTTATTTCTCATTATACGCTGTCATGATGAAATTGGGTGTAAAATGTGAAATTCATTCATGCACTATCGAATTTGCAAAAAGATTTCTCAAAGAATATTTTGAAGGGGCAGAGTTAGATTTTACTGAGGACTCATTAAAAGCAAGAGTTGATTCCCAATATTATATTGATAGAACTGTTCCAGATGAACAATATAATCAAATGATTCAAAAAGCTCCTGAATTTCTGGTTAAGTGCAAATCAGTTATTATCAAATTAAACGAAAAAAAGGTTAATGAAATAAAGGATAAATTTCAAAAAGAGATAAGTAAAAGGAGATAAATGAATAAACACTAAACAGATAATCAACAAGAAAACTGAATATTGGAAGAAAAAATTAATTGACCTGTCCAAAAGGAATAATCTTGTAAATTATTGTTTTACCAAGTCGAAGTTTCTTCAAATAAAGAAGCCTGATTTTAAACAGATTATTGAAGATTTACATCACAAAAAAAATGTGGATATCTTAAAGAAAGAGAACGGAAAAATATTTCTGGTGAAAAAATAAAGATGTCCCTTAATAAAATTTCTTTTTCCGCAGAAAAAGACTATCTTGACGCCCCTCCTAATAAATATCGAACGAAGTGAGTGTAAATGTCCATAGGACGACGCCCCTCTCTCTTTTCCGTTTTAAGTAATCCAAAAATTGAAACTAACATATGGGGTTTTACGAAGTTGAATTTTCCTCGATTTCCTCGTGGAGTTAAATTTTGAGGCAACCCACAAAATTTAACGGAACAGAGCTGAAATCAGAGATGAAAATTCAATTTAGGAGAGCGAAATGACATCCTCCCGGACCTAAAGGTCGGGGTATCCTCAAACTATGTTGCATTCAGAACGCGTTTATTTGCTTTTGCTTCATATCTCTAAAATCAACATTCCATTCCTCCTGTGAATATTTTATATAATTTTCAATTACTTCTGAAGTAACTGAGCCAACACTTCTAAAGAATTTTCCAGGGCTCCATAGATGGGGCTTTCTTCTGCCATCAAGGCTAAAGAAAGCTTTCCATTTGGTGCATTTCTTGAATATTATTCTTGCTGAGCCTCCTTTTAATACCTGTAATGCAAAGCTTACAGACATATCTGCAGGTATTTGTGCAAAACAATGTATATGATCAGGCATTACTTTTAACTCTATTATCTCTATTTTCCATTTAACTGCAACTTCCTTAATTGCCTGCTCGGCAATTAATCTCGGGTATTCTTTTAAGAATATCTTTACATTATACTTTGGTCTCCAGACAAAGTGATATGCACTTTGTCCTATTGCATGCTTGGTTCTTTTTAATTCCATTTTTATTTCTCCTGATGCAAAGGTTTTTATTCTAGAAGATAGTTCCAACTATGTTGGTCTTTCTAGTAGGATAGCATCAATCCTACTATTTTTTATTATTTATTAAGAATATATATTTTATCACCTCGCCTTAAAAGGCGAGGCAGCCATATATTATAGGAGCGGAGGAGTCTCTAATTCTCCTGAACATTAGGGCTTGGCGTAGTTTTTCCTGAAAGTTAGTAGATTAATTCCCCGTAAAGTAGAGTAAAGTGTGGAGTTGGGGGCAGAATTATTTGTAGATTATTTCTTTAGTAATATCAACCAGTTCTTTGCAGATTTTTTTCAATTCATTGATTTTTGCTTCGTCTTTAACTGTAATTTGTACACCGTACGTATAATCTTCCCTCAATTCTATGATGCTGTTCTCTTTACTTTCTTCAAGTTCTTCATATTCCAAAGCTTCAATAAATTTTTCGTCAAGGTTGATTTTTCCAGTCTCTTTGAGGAACCGCATCAAAGCAATAGTGCAGGTTTGATTTGAAGATTCATAGCCAAATTTAGCGGCGATGGCAAGAAAGTTATGATAGATGCAATAAAAACCTGCTGACATTGACCAATCAGAAAATCCAATCTCCCTAAATTTTGTTATTCCATCAAAATCATGCTCTGCTTTGGCAAGATGCTTCTTGGCTTCGTCAATGTTGGAATTTATTTTCAACAATCCTCTATGTTTTGGTCTTTTGCCTAGTTTTTTACATTCTTCAATCTCTTTCTTGGCTTTATTCAAACACCATTCCACATGTTTAGAGGATTGCGACATTTTTTAGTATCTCCACATATGTATCTTGCCCATAAAGGATAATTGCATTTCTTATAATATCAACAAAGGCTTTATCTCTCTTTTTAAGATTTTCCAAGAGGTCGTGATGATTTAATTTAATGGAATGAAGTTTTTTTGGTAGGATTTCTTCTTTTTTCTTTAGGAAAGCGTTTACTTCTTTGACTTCTTTGTTTTCTATAACTATCATTAGATCAATGTCGTGGGCATGAGCATAATCTTTAATGGTGGAGCCAAATAGCATGACGATTCTATCTTTCTTAAATAGTTCTTTAAATTCTTCTTTCCAGCGTTTAAATTTGTTGGCTTCATCAGCTAGAAGAAAGGAGACGAGAGAAGCGACATAATCATTATTAAAATTAAGTTTGTAGGTTATGGATTTTCCGATGGTTTTGCTGATTACTACATTTTCCTGAAGAAGCCTCTTAAATATCTTCTGAGCGCCGACATGGCTTATATTGAGGACTTTACTGATAGAGTTAGCATTATAAAAAGTAGTATAATCTTTGAATAGGATAAGTACAGTTTCTCGTTCTTTTTGGGTTAAAGTAGTCATGGTAACATTAAGTTACTACATAGAAACTATTAGTTACTATATAAATCTTTTGATTCTGTAAAGCTTAGTTTAACTGAAAACGACCGAAAGCTTTTTATAATGGTTTTCACCCCATAGTGGTATGACACTCAAAGAAATAGTTGCAATGGGAATTGTATATACCAGTCTTTTGACAGCCGCAAGTATTAGATTGTTACAAGAGTTTATAAAACTTATGGTAAATTCTATCATATGTTATTTTTTACTATATTTCTGCGAAGCAGACTCTCTGCCCGAAGGGCTAAAAAGCCCCTGCCCGTTTCGTCAGAAAAATCTTTGGGTGTAGCGAAGCGAAACCGCTTAACCAAGGTTAAGCTTTGTTTGCGAAGCAAATTGAGTTTTCGTTTTTCGTTGGAAGGTTAAGCGAAGGATTTTTTTTCCGTTAAGCAACCCCTCTCAATCTAGGGGCGGGTGGTCGGGGGACTGCCGAATTCTGAATCACGCCTAACATCGGAATTTAACGAAGTTTTTTCTCCTCCAAAATCCGAGCCTCGAAAAATGAGGCAACCCTACATTTTTCAGAGTTGCGAGGATTTTGAGAGATGAGAAAAAATTTGGAGAAATTCGGGAAAACGCTTGGCGTTTTAGCGTCAGCGACCGAATTTCTCGTTAAATTCCTGTTAAACTCGTTTTCAGTTACGAAGTTCTGAAAACCTGCGTCCGCAGAGTAAATTTGAAGTCCGTCTATCCCGCGAACAAAGTGAGCAATCAAGACACAGAATCAGGGGCAATTTCTATTCCGTCAAAGCCGAAGGCTCATCAAACTAAAGAAGTCAGGGGGTCGCTGCTTAGAAATCGAAATCTTTATATATTACTGGTTCATATTTGGTACATATGGCTCAAAAAAGAAACAATGTAGAATTAGACATACTTGAATTATTGCTGAAATCAGATAATCACGTTAGAGGCATCGCTAAGAAGTTAGATGAATCTCATTCCACAATCTTAAGAAAGCTGAATAATCTCCAGAAAGAAAATGTAATTGATTCTAGAAAGGAAGGCAAGAATAAAATCTTTTACCTAAAGAAGAATCTTATCTCACGCAGTTATATTTTAACGACAGAATTACATAAACTAGCAAAGCTGTTGAGAAAACATCCTGAACTGAGTGTTATATTTGAAGAAATACTGCAAAAATCTGATGAAAAGTTAATAATTCTTTTCGGCTCTTATGCTAAAGGATTAGAAAAGAAGGATAGCGATATTGATATTTATATCGAAACGAAAAGTAGAAATGTGAAAAAAGTCATTGAGGATATATATTCAAAAATTAATGTTAAGATTGGTACTTTTGATACTAAATCTCCATTAATCAAAGAAATTATAAAAGAGCATATAATTCTGAGGGGTATTGAGGTGTTTTATGACAAACAAGTTTCTTAATAAGCTGAAAAAGGAAGGAAAACTGGAATTGGTTGAGCCATCCGAAGATATTTGTAACTCATATTTGGGAAAGTCAGCCAATTGTTTGAAATCTGCTAAATTATTGCTACAGAATAGTCTTTATGAGAATTCTATCAGCATGTCTTACTATGCAATGTACAATTTACTTCTTGCATTATTGTTTAGAGTTGGTATAAAATGCGAGAATCATGGCGGCTCAATTCTTCTTCTCAGGTTATTATTTGAGGAAGATGAACTCTATAAATTAATTTATGATGCCAAGAAGAAGAGAATTGACAAACAATATTATGTGACGACAGAAAAAGACGAAATTACAAAAGAAATAGCTGAAGAATTATTCAATAATGCTGAAGAATTTGTTTTGAAAATGAAATTAGTTATTAAGAATTTGAGCAATGATTCTATTGATGAGACGAGGAAAAAATTTGAGACTATTTAATCGCCGTTTTCCATAATAGTTTAAAGTAATCTCTGAAAGAGTCAGCAGTCTCTTTGCTTGTAATCACAAACGTAAACATTTGCTCTCCCTCTGATCTAATATTGATTATAGTTTTATCTTTATAGATATTAATAACAGCAGGAGTGACTATATTTTTTGGCATAAATCGGAAAGAAGTAACTTTGTTTTTTCTTTCTTTTGCCGTTAATTTCGCATTCTCGTTAAATATTGCCTTAATCTTAAACCCTATTTTTGCTTGTTTTTTGAAAAAATGAATGAAATATCTCTGCACGATACCGGTAGCTTTTGAAATTCCAACAGTAAAAACTTCGTCTTTTTTTGTTGCAGTATTAAGAATTTCATCAAATACTGTTTTTAATCCTGCAAATCCCTCATAAAGTTCTGCCTGTGATTTCTTTTGTGCTTGTGATAATTGTTTTTGTAGCTGAGGCAGAATTGATTGAAATTGTTGTTCTTTTTCTGTAATTTCATTTTTCTTTTTGTGGATTAAATCTAATACTGTTTTGGGATTAGAAGGTTTGAAATGTTTAGTTTTTCCAATAAGAACATGACTGACTAATCCTCGTGCTGAGAGCTTATCTAGGATTTTATAAATTTTAGAGGGAGATATTCTAGAATGTTTAGCAATTGGGCCTGTGGTTGCCATACCTAAATCTAACAAAGCAAGATACACTTTTGCTTCGCCTCTCGAAAGTCCAATATCCTCAAGAAGTTTCTCGTTCATTTGAACATACGCAAAGGGGACATACTTTTAAATCTTTCGTATTAAGACCCCCTAAGGGGATAAGAAGCTTTAAAACTAATAAGCGGCTACATACCAGTATGAGCATAATTGGCAGTGACTGGGAAGACGAATTAGTAGAGCATATGAAAAGAACACGTCCCGAACGTGAGAGACGTTACAAATCATACAAAAAAGCAGTAAATGCATTAATCGAAGAACTTAACAACATCAATCAAAAATACGATGCAACTGCCTCTCCGTACAACCAAAGAGAGTATCTCAGATGTCTCAAAAGAGGGGGTTTTGATGGTTTTGATTTTAACCCACTTCCCAAACCAAAACCCACTTCTGAAAAAAATCATGACTTAGATGCCATAATAAAACTAAGAAATAATTACGAACACTTAATTGAACAGTCAACTGAGGAGAGTCTTTTAGGTTCTGTTTCTCTTATCCGCGATGCTGCTTCTAATTTTTTGGATGAAGAATTAACTGAAGATTTTGATTCTTTAGAAACACGGATCAACTACACTCTGCGCATTGTTAAAAAAACAAAAACAATTAATGTATTTTAAAATCATCCAAGGCGACCCCCATTAGTTTTTTAGAAATTGTCCTCTTCTAGTTTTAGGACTTCAAATTTATTGAACTTAATCCTTGTTATATTCTTTTCCCATACAAAGTGTGGGAAAATTTCGTCCGAAAAGTTTGAATTGCGGTAAATTATTAATTTGAGCGATAGCGAAACTATCTATTAAGACGACAAAGAGGCAGTTTGTTTCGTTTTTTGTTAGGGAGTTGGGGCTTTTTATAGCTACTATTTTAATCTTCTTTAACATAAACTGTATAAGTCCATGGGAAGGATCTTTCTCCTTTATTTATTAACCAATTAATCTTTTCTTTGGTATCTTGTATTTTAACTTCATCAACCACGTAATAAACATTTATAGTGATTTTATAGTTACCATATTTGCCAAATTTAATTTTACAATCCACATCTTCTGTAGGCTTATCCTTACTCATAAAACCAAGTTTATTACATTTTTCTACTTGTTCGAACCCAGCTGATTTCTCAAATTCATCTTGAACATTCCAATCAATATAATAGCTTGAATATCTACCATCAAAATTTAATTTTATTTTGCTTAAATATATTTGGGAAAGATTATAATGAGGGTCAGCAGTTGGTCCTTCTGCAATTGTTACTCTATTTGTCGGTAGATTAATCAACCCTTGATAAATGTTAAGACCAATAGAAATTATTGTAATCAAAGCGACGATAATAGCCAACCATGTTGGAATAGGATACTTTTTCTTCCAAAAACTTTCTTTCTCTTCCCCTATTTGTATTTTTTTACTCATCTTATAGTGCTAGGATTTGGGGAGAATTCTACAATTATTGGATCTACATCGAATTCATAGTTAGCATAATTGTATATAGCAAATTTAAATTCCAGAGTATTTTTCGTAATTTCTTTATCTATATTAAAGACAACAAAATAACTTTTTTCCTCATTTGATTTTATGCTAACCAATTCGATAGGTTTATTCTCTTTTAATTGTTGGTCTACAGGAATAGTCCCATTAGGATAGTTTACTCCGAGTTTAACAGGAGAATAATCACTATTTGTTGGATTCTTAATCTTCACTAAGATTTTAATCTCCTTGTCACTTGGGGTATAAAACGTTTTATCAGCCTTTAACTGGCTAATATAGGGCTTATTGCTTAATACATCAGAAAAAAAATCTGATACAGAATTACACCCACTAATAAACAAAACAGTTATAAGCAAAAGTGCTAATACAATCTTATTAATTTTCATTTTAATTCCTCCTTGGAGATTACTCCAATTCTTCAATAGCTTTAATCTCGGTTTTCGATAATCCGTAAATAGAATAGACCTCCTTATCTAATTGTTGTTCCACTTCCTTTGCAGTTTTCTTTATCTTATTTATGTCCTCTTTTTTACTTGCTTTTTCTAAAATGTGGATTTCTTGGTTTAATCTTAGCAATTTATCAACTAAATCAATGATTTTATTCTGTTCAGAAATTTGGATATTTTTAATAGGCAAATACTTAACATACTCAAAATTCATACTTCTTACAGCTCGATTATACACAAAATTATAGAGATAATATGATGCAAATTTTGAATTTAAAATTCCTAGTAAATACTTTATTTTAAAATTGCCATTTTTTGGGATTATATTTATTACCGTATCCACATTAAGGTTGTTGCCTTTATCATAAGTTGCTATGATTTTAATATGGTTTTTTGTTTGAGCAACTATCCTTTGTGAAACTACTCTTTCAGTTAGTATCCTCTTAATTTTTGAAGCAAATTCTTCCACTTTTCTATTTTTCAGATTAACAAACTTATTTCCCCTATAAACAAATCTTCCAATGTCTTTACCCGCCATAATTTTAATATCTTCTTGGGTAGTCTTTTTATCAGTCAAAACTTGCGGGTATTGTTGTAAATATACCCCTCTAGTAATATCTGCAAAACCGCCCAACAATGATGAGTTACTTAATGACTTTTCTTTAATGTCTTGATTAACCTCGTCCAAATATAATGGATAGTAATCTTCTGTAAACAAAGAAAGTTTAACTTTATGCTTTTTCTCTATTAATGAAGAATCCTCATAAAACATATAATAAACATCCACCTCATCATTTGAATTTGTATCCTTAGTTTTTTTCACTAGGATTACTATTTCTTCAAGTTTAACATCCTCAAAAGCCTGTCTTAAATCAAAAATACTGATAATCTGGCAATTTTCTAATATAAACTTTCTTGTGGGTTTCCATGGTTCAATATAAGTTAAAGATTTAGGAACAACAAACCCCAAATAACCTCCATCTTCCAAACGGTCAATATACTTTTTTAGAAACAATGAGGCTATATTTGTCTTGCCAGTTGCAACGGTAGAATAACTTTCATTAGGATACTTAGCTTTAATGTCTTCTAACTTTAGATTAAAATAGGGGGGATTTCCAACAATGATGTCATATTTATTAGGAGTAGTATCAATCAAATTTGCTTGAACAGAATCTCCATTAAGATTTACTTTTCCATTATTAACCCATCTATTAAGAGAACTTGAAAGTGAATCTCTCTCCATAATATTAATATTATCTGTCTTATTTGATAAATCTTTAAGTACTAAATTAGTTGCTGTTAGCTGAACTGCAAAAGGGTTAATATCAAAACCAAAAATATTATTTTTTAAAATTAGATTATGAATCTCCTTTTTATCATATCCATTTTTTTCATAGTCTTTTTTTAGCTTATCATAAACTCTTATTAAGAATCCGCCAGAACCACAAGCTGGATCTAATATCCTTTTTTTGTAATTTATAGGAAGTTTTTTGATTATAAAATCTATAATCCAGTCAGGAGTGTAGAATTGACCTAGTGACTTTCTCTCTTCTCTAGAAATATGATACTCATAAATCTTACCTAATATATCTGAACTAATATTTTTAAAATTATATTCAGATAATTGAAATACTACTCTTTCCAAAATGTTATTATCAAAATCAATCTTATCAAAAAGTCCATGTTGGAATATCGCTCTGTAATCTACCTCTAGGATTTCTTCAAAGCCACTATTTATTAATTGTTTAATTGGAACAGATTTTATTAATAATGGTAATTTATCCTTTGTTAATTTTGGTTTGACAATACCAAAATCTTCCGCTATCCTGTAAAAATACAATTTATTTATGAAAGAATAAGTAATTTCTTTAGCAAGTTTATCCAGCCAGTCTTGTTCATTGTTAATGTCTAATTCAGATGCAACAATCCATTTATTAACCAGATTTCTAAAATTCTCATCAGTATCATATTTTTGCTCTATTTTTGGCTTACAATTTTCAAATAATAGCTGTTTTGCTCTTTTGAGATTTTCAAGCAGATGCGGGGCAGTGATTTCTGTCCTAATATCACTTTCTTTTTCTTGGCTTAAATAGTCTAGCTTATTAGATATAATACTAGATTTAGAAACCCATTCGTTTAATTCATTCCAATTAATTTCTAAATCTCTTAAAGGAATTTTTAATAACAACCTGTCTGCAGGGTTAGTAATATTCTCAATAAATGACTTGTAAAGTCTAATTTCAATGCCATTGGTTAGAATTACATAATTTACTTGTTTTTTAATTGCATAAGAAAGTGCTTGTTCTATATGTTTATCAAGTTCCTGTTCAATGCTTTTACATTCGATTATTATTTTTGGCTTTCCGCCATAGAGAATAGCTATATCCGCTCTCTTATTCTTAACATAATGTTCAAAATCCATATCTTTAACTATGTCGTAGCCTAAAAGTTTTAGAAGTTCTATTACAATTTTTAGTTTTATGTTTTCTTCGACACCTGTTTTCTTTCCAACTAATACATCATCTAAATCAATGTTTTGAAGTTCTTTTACCTTTTTTATAATTTCACTACTCTTTACCATCTATTATTCATATAAATAGTCCCATATTTAAATATTCTTATAGTTCGTTGCCCCCAACTCCCGTTATTTTGTCATTTCAAAAAATATTTGAGAGAGTGAAAGCGAACCGCTTAACCTGTTTGTTATGCGATCGTTTTAATGTCGCAGATTTCTTTTTTCGTTTGGTTGGTTAAGCGAAGTATTTTTTTTCGTCGTGCCTCTTTGTCGTCTTTTTTATAATATTTACCGCAATTCAAATTGAATATAACCCTTGTTATACGCCCCGACGATTGAAAGGGGGAGAGCGCAGCGTGGTGCGTAGCGTTAGCGGAGCAAGTCGTGTCTGGGCGTTTATGTTTTAGAAACAACTTCATAGAGTTTATCTATATACTCTTTTTGGGAAATTTCATGTTTAGCACCATCTACTATAAATAGTTCAGAATTCTTTATTTTTTTATGAGCATCATTAACTCTTTTATGCAATTCTTTTGGTTCTTTTTCTCCAGCAATCAAGAAGGTTTTACATGTAATATCCTTGGCTAGTTTTTGGAATGAAAAATTTTTCAAATCTTCTAATCTTTTTTTGCCAACGCTATTTCTCCATGATTTTTTCAGAGATTTCAGGTCTTCTTTGAAGTATGGAGACAGCGAACACAAAAAAAGCATTTTTGGTTTTATTTTTACTGCTGAAATAAATGCAATCATAGCTCCAAATGAAAATCCAAAAAGGTAAACATCGTCGCTTTTGTTGTGTGAGAGTTGGCAAAAAAATTCATCAACGTAATCACTCATTATTTTGTATTTCCAAGAAATTTTTATGGGGATAACCTTGAAATTTCTTAATTTGAAAAATTTTATTGCCTGTTGATAGCCTTTAAGGCTAACTTTTTCTTTAAAACCCGGAATGATGTAAACTACTTTGCTCATAAAAAGATATATTCAGTAAGACTTTATTAAATTTCCGATAGCCTAGACACGATTGCGTATAACTTATGCAACTATGCGAAGTTCAATTTCCCCCGATTTCCTCTGGAGCGGAACGAAGTGGAGCGACGAGCTGAAATCAGGGCTGGAAATTGAATTTGGGAAACGTCCCGAGCTGAGGGACTTTCCGCATAGTTGCTGTTTCTCGACCCGAACGGAATTTTTAGTCCCGTAGGACATAAAAATGGAGTGAGAGCGCAGCGGGGCACGGAGCGAAGCGGAGTGAGTTTTTCGTCTCCGAAAATTATCCTGCTGCCGTAGTTTTTTCTTGTTAATCTATTTCTAATCGAATAACTGCATAGCAGAGTAACATATGGGGGCTTAAGAGTAGTACTTTATAGTCTAACTTATAATTTTGTTAATCCCAATATAGTTTTATATATTCAACTATCTGGGAATATCCAGCGAAACATTTATATATAGGTCTAAGTATACAGATGCTAAGGGAACTAAAATGGGTTTATTTTCACAAGAAAACACGATCAAATGCGGAAAGTGTAGGACTGAGTTCGATTTAAGTAAAAACAAAGATGGCTGCCCTCTTTGTGGTTTTGGTAGAAAGGTCGTTGAAGAAAACCCAGTAAAAAAAGAGGAGCTAGTATTTGAAGAACGAAGTGAGGGAGATTTTAGTTTTTTGAATATTCCCCCAAGCATTAAAGTTAAGTCCGGTCAGGTGACAGTTGACGACGAGACAAAAATATGGGGCTCATGGTTAATGTTTAACGATTTCTTTGCCGTTAAGTTTCTTGCTAGGGTGTTAGCATGGAAAATTAAAAATGAAAATACTGATTATATTATACTGGATTCATTAATAACAGACTCTGAGAAGACAATAACAAAGTATGGATTATCAAGTCTTAAAGGTTTTCCAAACGATGTTAAGAATGAAGCATCGGTAGGCAGATTAGTTAATCATTTTCTAGCAACTGGAACAAAAATGGGTTTATTTGAAGTTAGAGCAAAAAATAAACAATCAAAAAATGTATGGAAAGAATATTGGGATAATCTTGAAGTTACAATAACCAAAGAAGGCTTAGAATTTGCAAGAATAGAGAACAAAATCTTTGATAAAGGTGAAAAAGAACAAACACTTACAGGGGAAGAGAAAAACTGGTTAGTAATTTATTTAAAGCAAATCGATAAAAAAGGTTACAGAGAGTATTCTGTTTTAAAAGGAGTCTACGATTTCTTGAAAAAAGGAAATAACGGCAATAGTGCTCTGTGGGCTTGGTTTGAAAACAACGAAGAATTCCAAGATTACATCAAACAAAGAAGTAAACGGGCAAAAGATGATCCACGAGTGTTCAAAAAACAACTTTCAAATTATGCTCGTAGTTTTGCTTCTGCAAAAATTTCTTTGTTGAGGGAGATGGGTGTTGTTAGAGATAAAAGAAATGATTATACAATATTGGGGGAATTATAATGGATATCAAAAATGGAGAATTAAAAATAGAGAGGGGAAAAATAGAATTTCACGAACAAGGAACACTAAAATCACTGACACAATGGATAAATCGACATGATGATGGATTCCCTGAGTGGATTAAAAATGTGAGGGCTGCTTATAGTAGGCAAAATCTTCCAGAAAAATATAAAGTGGCTGTTCTTTTATTTAAAGACAAGGATAAAAAAAGTCCAGCAAGATTAGGTTTACTTGATGTAGGAGGAGCTACTGAAGAAGATATAAGACGATGGTCTGTTTGGCAAGACCCTGAAGCTTCTTCAAGGGGACAAGAAAAACAGGAAGAGACTCAAGGTAACGGTGGGAAAGCCTATATGTATAGACTTTTTGAGGGTCCAGCATACTTAATCGGTGTGAAAAATAAGGTTAGAAATTGTAAAGGCTTTATGGGCGATCGTGCCTCGCTAGAGAGAGGTAATCCGGGATTTATCCCTAGCAAGAATGAAGGAAACAATTATGGTCTTAATTCTTCACAATGGGGGGAAGATGAGTTATTATCAGAACTACAAAAATTTGGTACCGATATTGGGTCACTTCCAACTGAAGTTAAAAATACAATTCATGAGCGAAAATCATTTACTATGGTTACGGGGAGTGATCCAATAGATTGGGAAAATAGAGATGTGAAACTATTTCTGAAGAAAGTTATTCGGCAACCTCAATCAACTCTTGCAATAGAACAGATTAGATTTTATGTAATACACAATGGGCAGCTGCTTTTCAAAGGAAAACCGCTAAAACTAGAAGAAATAACACCCCATCCAAATTTTAAGAAACCAATTGTGTACGATATCCCAGAAATAATTCTTACGAAAGATGGAGATCAAGTAAACACCACTAAATCATCTTCTGGAAAACATGACATTGGAAAATTAACGCTTTATACTTCTAAAGAAAATATGGCTGCATCATATGCCACTCTAAAACCGCGCTGGGTTGTTACTTATAAAACTAAATATGAGGTTGTAGGTGAAAAAGCAGTCCCAGAAATTATTTCTACGCCAGGAACTCATTTCATTTATGCTACTATTGAACTAGATGCTTTAAGTCCAGATTATGTAGAATTAGGGAGAAAGCGACCAAACCCAGGAAAGCTAGTTGATGCAGTAGACAAATTTGTTTCAGAAAAAATATGGGATTTGGCAAAACAAATTAATGAATTAAATAAACAAGAACTTGATAAAACATTCTTGGAAGAAATACAAAAAGAAAACAATTTCTTGAACGAACTAAAAAATCAATTTTTACCTAAAGGTGGTTCTTTGGAAGTTGCAGATAGTGAAGGAGAAGGAACAGGTTCCAGAAAACAAAAGACTCATACAGTTAAATGGGGTAAAGAAGTCCACAAGATTGAAACGCAGGTATATATCTTAAAAATAGCGGTTGGTGTTTCCGTCAATTTGAAAGCTTTGTTGAAACCAACAGCTAGAGATATTCATAATAACCCAATTATGTCTCCTAATTGGGACTGGAAATCTGATAATAAAGAAATTATTGAAATGGATAATGATGGGAACTGTATTGCAAGGTCAAAGGGCGTGTGTAAAATTTGGGTTTCCTTAGCGAAATCAAGTGTAATCTCTGCTCCGATAGAAGTAGAAGTATGGCAGATTAAAGAGATAATTCTATCTCCAAGAAATTTAGAGATTCCAACTGGCCACATTAAAATGGTCACAGCTCAGGTTACTAATGATGAGGGGGATAAATCAGCGGATGTTCTGTTAAAATGGAGGCATGATTCCGATGACCAAAAACTAATCAAAATAAGTCCAAAAGGATATATTTTTGGTAATACAATCGGAAAAACAAATGTATATGCAGAAGCAGAAGTATCATGTACTAATCCCTGCGAAGTAGAGGTGGTGAAAGGACCAAATATAGATGGTAAAGGAAGTGGGTTTCCTGAACTTAAGCTGACTGAAAAAGATGTCGATCCTTTTACTGGAGAAGTTAGAGAAGGCGATCCAGAAGCCGCTGCTCTGTGGCAAGAACCATGGGACGTGCAAAATAATATTTGGTGGTTAAATCTACAAAGCAAAGATGCAGCTTTTGCTTATAACCATAGAGAAGAGAATCCGAGCTTGTGGAGATTATTTCATGCTAAGGTACTTGTTGAGATGATGATTCAAGTTCATATGCAAGAGGAGTATAGCAGGAAAGAGCAAAAACCAGGTCTTTGGTCTGACCATAAATATTTTTATGATAGAAAATATGCTGAATTGTCTCAAGCTATGTGGGAAAAGTTAGGTAAATATGTTGAATATGGAACAGGGGAGGAATAATATGACCCAAAATAATACACTAACATTGAATGAGAAGATTTTAGTAGCAGCATTTGTTTTACAGGAGGGGGACGTACATAAAAAATTTACAGCCGAAGAACTTCTAATTGAGGTATGGAAGCAAGATAAAGGTGCATTTGGTTTAAGAAATCATGAAAGTAAATACCCCGATTCCAACAAATTGTTTACAAAACTAGATGGAAAAGATGGACTTGTCAGAAAAGGACTTTTAAAGAAAGTTGCCGATAGAACTTATAATATAACTCCTGCTGGAATGTCTTTAGCAATATCTCTTAAACCTGTAGACGAACAAACAAAACTTAAAGTTACTAGGGAACTTTATGAGGCAATCAAAAAAGTATTAAATCATAAAGTTTTTGGGGAATGGTTGAGAGATTCAAAAAAGCCAGATAAATTTAGAGACGCGGGATGGTTTTGGGGGATAGCACCTGGGAATCCTCCCACCGTAGTTGAAGAAAGATTAGCCAATATAGACCAAAGTTTACAGGAGGCAAAAAAAAGAGCTAATGAGTCTGGTGGTAAGATCGTAATAGACATTAAAGATATGGATAAAAGTGTTAAGGAAGCAATAATCTCAGGAGGAAACTCAAAGTTAGACGAACATAAATCAAAGATATTTTTAGACATAAAAGATATAAGCAAATGTATAGAGTTTCATGAGACACTAAAAAAGCGCTTTGAAAAAGAACTTAATATTATGCTTGGTAGAAAATGATTATTTTCTCAAAACAAGTATTCTATCAGTTTTAGTTGCGTTTCCTTTTTTATCTCCCCAAATCTTTGAAACTTTTGTGTTATCACTAATTACATCAGCTTGAATAGGTTCCACCAACTGGAATCCCAATGGCTGAGCACAATTTTTCCAAACCCCCTCCGCCAAATTAAAAATTTTTTCACTAGTTCTATCTTTAACATCACCTATAACCAGTACAGCTTTTCCCTCAGGCCGTAATACCCGCTTAAACTCTTTTAGCGCACTACTCATAAAATCATAATATTTTGGTAAAGATTGAGAGAAGAACAGTTTCTTATCTATCTCTTTTCCCCTCTTATCAAGAAACCAAAGACGAATCCAATTGAATTCACCATATCTAATTACTCGAGTATAGGGGGGTGAGGTTATGATTAAATTAACAGATGAATCTTTTACTTTAGTCATTCTTCTTACATCTTGAGAAAATACTTTTCCCCTTTTTTTTGGGTTTTGATAACATCTATCCAATTTTCTTCTAAGTAAATCAAAAGCATTTCTATTTGGTCTGCGAAGCTTATTCTTCTTAACAAAATTTTTGATATAGTTAGGTGACATAGAAAAAGTGTTGGGCATACTTAAAGATAAATATCCCTCCGAATTTCCATGCATAATTCCTAAGACCATTGCTGCTATGAAAGAATCAACATTACTTCTTCGCCAATTTAATTTCTTTTTCAAGAAAACTAACTGTTTTAGTGTGTAGTCACTAAAAATCATTCGAATTTTTTTCTCTTCATTTTTGATAGTTATTAAATTTTGATTAAATTCTCTTTCAAGATTCTCTACACGAGAAAGAATCCTCTTTATTTGAGGGACTGAGGATTTAGTTTTTGTTAATAGATAGGCTAATGGATTTTTGTCATTTCCAATGCTTGTTCTGTTCATAAAATTAGCTTCTAGTATTGTTGTACCTCTGCCAGAAAATGGATCTAGTACAACTCCTCCCTCTTTGGAATATTTTTCAATGAAATAATGCGGAACAGATGGAGGAAACATAGCCATGTAACTACACAAAGTATGTAATTTGTTGTTCATATTTTTAGGATACTGTTTCCATTCACATGATTGAATTGAGATTATACTCACCTCTTTTTTGTTTTTATATTAAAATATTGACGTAATGCGAGTTTTATTGCATCCGCTTTGTTCTTAAGCCCCTCTCTCGCTTTAAGGATTTCTATCTGTTTATTCTCTTCGAAGTCCAGAGTTATAGTAATTTGTGGCATTTTATAGTAAATTACTACATTTAACTACAATATAAATGTTTGTATTAATCAGTTAGTAACTAAAACTCTTAAGCCCCCAGTAATTAACAAGAAAAAATTTGGGTCGAACGAAGTGAGCCGTTAAATCATATGTTAGAGGATAGTGCGAAGCATTTCCTAGTCCGTTCCGTTTGCCGATTTAACGAAGGCAGCAGATCAGATAATTTTCGCTTGTTTTACGACGTGAAAAGAGACGAAAAATTTTGAGAAACAACTATTAAGCGAGATAAATATTCGTTTAATAGGAGTATTTTGGGTAAAAGGTGATATTTTATATACTTCTTTTAACATAATAAATAGCGTGGCAGAAGATATTAAAAATTACTCTCCAGAAGAACAATATGAGCTAACTGGCAAACTTATGGAAGAAGTAAAACTTAGAAGGTATTCTAATCAAACTGGAAAGTCTTACACTACTATCATAAAAGACTTTCTTGCCTCAGGAAAAACACCCAGAGAATTTCTGCTATCCTACACAACAAAAAGCAAATCAACGATGAGGTCTGTATACTTTGCTTTAAAATTCTTTTATGAAAACGTCTTGAATACGAAATTTGAGCAGAAACTTCCTCTTGCCAGAAAATCCCTGAAATTGCCTTTAGTTTTAAGCAAAGAAGAGATAATCAAGATTATAGAGTCAACAAACAATTTGAAACATAAGCTTGTTATTATGTTCCTTTATTATGCAGGTCTTCGGCTGGATGAAGCAAGAAACCTCAAGTGGCAGGATCTTGATTTCGACAGAGAGGTAATACACTTAAAAACCGCAAAAGGAGACAAGGAAAGAGTTGTATTTCTCCATAAAAGACTAGTTGAAGTACTGAATATGTTTGGGAAAAAAGAAACAGGCCTAATTTTTGTTTCACAAAGAGATGAAAAATATAACAAAAGAACAATCCAGCAAATCATTAAATCATCCTCAAAGAAAGCTGGAATTAAGAAAAATGCAACACCCCATACATTAAGGCATAGTTTTGCTACTCATTTGTTGGAGTCTGGAGCAGACATCAGATATATTCAGCAGTTATTAGGTCATAAAGACTTGAAGACCACACAAATTTATACGCATGTAGCTAACAAAGACATCAAGAAGCTTGCAAATTTGCTTTAGGATTCTTTGACTATACAACTTCATTAAAGCTAAATTTTAGGAAACTTTTTATACCCTTTTATTAATTCAAAGCAAAGAGGTGATTAATGGTACAGCTAACTTATTTTTCTGAGCTTTCTTGGTTATCTGTATTGCTGATTGTTGGGATACTCTTGTATATAATATCATATAAGACAAAGATTTCAAATATATTTCTTTTATTACTGGCAGGCATTGTTGCAGGAAGGTTTGTTGACTTTAGCCCTTCATTCATGGCAGGTTTTGCTACATTTGCCTTAATCATGATTATATTTGATTCAACTTCAAAATTCAAGCTGAAAGAGATAGAGACATATTATGGTCCTTCTATAAAATTAACTTTAACTTTCTTGTTCTTTACTGTAATTGCTTTAACAGTATTCATATTTTTTTTATTTAATTTCTCTTTTACTTTAGAATCTTTGCTTTTAGCTTTAATATTCTCATCTCTGATGGTTGGAACTTCTCCTGATGTGATATTATCTTCGCTAAAAGAAACAAAGACAAGAGTAATAGAGGTTTTGAAATTTGAATCTATACTTAATACTCCTCTTTCTGTATTGGCTCCATTAATATTCCTTCAGATATACCAGGGAGGATTTGACCCTTCATCAACAACAATAAGCTTCATACAGAATGTGGCAACAGGAATTGGTTTAGGTTTGGTTCTGGGATTTATAATATTCAGGGTGATGAGAAGATCTTACTTAGAAGAAATATCTCCTTTAGTTGTTGTTGCTACAGCCTTGCTTTCCTACACTTTAGCAGAAGCCATAGGAGGAAATGGCGTTTTAGCAGTGACAACTTTAGGTGTTGTATATGGGGCAATGGTGATAAAGCAAAAAGAGAACATCAGCAAGTTTGTAGATATATTTACTACATTCTTGAAGATTGTAACCTTCATTTTAATAGGATTGGTAATTGCCTTGCCGACATCACTAACTTTCTTCATAAAGTCTTTAATTTTATTTGCCTTATACTTATTGATAAGGTTTGCAGCAATTGAGATTGCCTTCCTAAAAACTGACTTGACAAGGAAAGAAAAAGTATTCATGTCCCTGCAGGTGTCAAAAGGAGTTGCAGTGGCTGTAGTAACATTAATCCTGACAAGCTTTGCAATAGAGGGGATGTCATTGATAATTAACTTAAGCCTTTTGTTTATTCTTTACAGCATTGTTTTAACTTCACTGATGTCTTTAGTAAGCGGATATTTTGTTAAAAATACAGAGAGGAAAATTGAGAGCATTAAAAAGCCTAAGAATAATTCTAAAAGTAAAAAGTGATTATAAACCCCAGAAATCTCCGAAGAGATTTCTGAGGAAAAAGAGGTGATTATAAATTCCAAGAAGACCGTGAGGTCATCCTGGAAAAACACGGGGGTGTTTTTGGTGAACATCTTTTGATGTTACTTTATAGTAAATATAAGTAGTATATAAATGTTTCGGTTATTAACTTCCCTATAGTAGTAATAGGTAGACTGCATTTGTTTTTAAACTTATCCCAAGTAACAAAGCAAAGACTCATGTTATCATTATTAAAAATAACAGAATTACTATTTAATCCTGAAAGCTGCTCTCTGAATAACTTCGGATAATGCAGGATGTATGTGAACAGTATTCATAATGTCATCAACAGTTAAATCATTTCTCATCGCCAGAATAACTTCATGAATTAATGTAGAGGCTTCATTGCCAAGAATGTGGCATCCTAAAATCTTTCTTGTCTTCGGATCTGCCATTATCTTTACAAAACCTTGATTATCCTGCAATGCAATGCCCATTCCAGTATCAATATAATTGTACTTTCCAATTGCATATTTTATTCCTTTTTCCTTTAATTCATTTTCAGTATATCCAACTCCAGCTATCTGTGGAGAAGAAAAAATAGCATGAGGCATTGCTTTATAATCTACTTTTAATCTTTTATTTTGCAGAGCATTCAAGGAAGCGTATTGGGCTTCTAGATTTGCACTATGCTTAAACAAGTATTTTCCGGCAATATCCCCCAATACCCAGACATTTTTTGCAGTAGTTTCTAAATAATCATTGGATATAATATAGCCGTATTTGTTTACTTTAACATTAGTTTTGCTTAAATCAAGAGTATCTGAATTAGGAGTTACCCCAGTTGCTATCAGCAAAGAATCAGAAACTAAAACTTTCCTTCCTCCTCCATTTTTCCTTTCTATTTCAACATAATAATTTTTTCCTTTTTTCTCGACCTTGTTTACTGCATGCTCAAGATAAACATTGTACTTTTTCTTGAAGATATCTGTAAATTTTTCAGATATTTCTCCATCTTCCCTTGGAACTAATCTAACATTTCTTTGAACAATATTAATTTTAGTTCCCAAAGCGCCATAAAAATGGGCTAATTCAGCAGCAATATAGCCTCCTCCGATGATTGTTAATATTTTTGGCTGCTTGGTTATTCTCAATGCTTCAGTGCTTGTCATGTACTTTACTTTGTCTAATCCTTTTATTGGAGGAATTGTCGGCCTTGCTCCTGCTGCTATTATTATTTTCTTTCCTTTGATTATATTTTTGCCGACTTTTAATGTTCTCTCTGCTATAAATTTTCCTATTCCTTTAAACAAAGTAATATGTTTGCTTGACCTTATGCTTTTTTCTATTTCTCCTGCATCAGTATCGACTATCTTGGAAGACCTTTTGGTTATTTTGGCAAAATCTATTCCTTTTATGCTGGCTTTGATTCCAAAGTCATCTGCCCTTTTTAATAATTCAGCAACATCAGCACTATGAATAATAATTTTTGAAGGGATGCATCCTCTGTTTAAGCAGGTTCCTCCCATTGGACCTTTCTCTACCAAAGCGGTTTTAATATTTTCAGGAATTAAGTTTAATCCAGAACCAGCTCCAATAACAATCAAGTCAAATTCTTTCACCATCTTTTTATTTTAACTGTAATCAGAAGTTTAAATAATTATCTTTTCGTGTTCTATAAACAAAAAAACCGGCAGATTATAGTAATCAAACAGAAAGTTATATAAATTGGTAATCCCATGAGATTACTATGAAGACAATAACTGTTAAATTGCCGGAGCAGGAAGCCGAAGAGCTTGATTTATTCATTAAAAAGAAGCATTACCCGTCAAAATCAGAATTTATAAGAGGGTTAATAATGGAAAAGATGGATTCTAAAACAAAAGAAAAACAAGGATGGTTAGCTTTAGCTGAAAAATCTTTAGATAAGATATGGGATAATAAAAAAGATGAAAATGTCTGGAGAAAGTATTTATGATAAGCCAAAGGGATTTGCTATTAGTGCCATTTCCTTTTTCTGATCAGTCTGGCAATAAAGTAAGGCCTGTTGTTGTAGTAAGCAATGATAAATTTAATAGGCATTCAGAAGATATAATTGTTGCAGGTGTGACCTCAAATATATCCAAAAACAAGTATAGTATTATTTTAAACAAAAATGACTTAGAGGAAGGTAAATTAACGGATTTATGCTGCGTTAAAGTTGAGAATTTATTAAAACTGGATAAGGCTCTTGTAATTAAAAAAATTGGAAAAATTAATATGAGCAAATTTAAAAGTATTTTAGTTGTTCTTGATAATATAATAAAAATAAGAGGCAGCCAATAATTATCTTTTAATTATCTTAGCCACAAAAAATCCTTCTGTATCATTGTCCTGAGGCCATATCCTTAAACAGTTTTTGACTTCTTTGCTGTAAGTTTTTCCTTCAAAATCTTCAATAGGTTTTCCTCTTTTGATGTCAATGTCAATCTTTTCAGTCCTGCAGTTTCTGTTCTTAATCAAAAAATCAATAACTTCCTCATTTTCTTCAGGCTCTAAAGAGCATGTTGAATAAACTAATGTTCCATCCTCTTTTAGATTATCAAAAGCTGTCAAGATTAACTGCCTCTGTATTCCAGAGCATTTTCTTACTGCATTTGGATTGTAAGTTTCTATGGTTTCTAGGCTTTTTCTTATTATTCCGGTTCCAGAGCAGGGAGCATCTACCAGTATCTTGTCAAAATTTCCTTTGATTAACCTGCCCTGCATTAAATTTATTATAGTGTTGTAACATCCGCATCTTTGCAGGTTTATCATCAGGCTGTTTAATCTTCCATAATCATTGTCATTTGCTATTATTAATCCCTGATTTTTCATTATCATGCTTAACTGTGTTGTTTTGCTTCCAGGAGAAGCGCACATATCCAAAACAATGTCTTCTCTTGGGTTTAGAACTTGTGCAGGAATCATTGAAGCAGCATCCTGCATGTAAAAATAGCCTAGATTATGCTCAAGTAGATTTCCAATTGCCTCTCCTTTAATAAAAAAACCTTCCCTGCACCATTTAATCTGTTCCAAATCATAACTGCTTAATCTTTCTTTTAATTCATTAACAGAAATCTTTAATGTGTTAATTCTTATGCTTTTTCTTCTTTTTTTTAAGCTGTATTCTTTTAGCTTTTCTATGTTCGTTAATTTTTCATATCTCTTCAAAAATTTCTCTTTGAACTGTTTTTCCATAAGGTTTTAGATAAGGCAATGCTTAAATACATTTATTAACTTTTATATAGTAGTAACAAATAGAAAGATTTAAAAAGGATAATTCTAATTTATCCTTAAAATGATAAATTGCAGATGTCCTCAATTAGAAAGTTTAAGAGATCAGGAATCTAAATTAGACAAAATTGGTATGAAATGCAGAGAATATGCAGATTGGATTCAGCAAGGAATAGAAAATTCTTTTGAAGAAAGTGCAACTGAAGAGGATCTTCGAGAAAGTTTTTCTGCATTTGTTGAATTGATGAATAGATATTCTTTGTCTATTTTTAGGGCTATTTTAGAGGATGACATTATGATTAAAGACAGTAAAAGAAGAGAGATTAATCTAAAATATACCAATTTAGATGGTATTAAAAATATTCCTTATAAGTACTGCAGAAAGTGTAATGGAGAAATAATACCATTAAAACTCGAAGATTATGGTTTTTCTTTAAGAAGTTAACGGAATTTTTTTTTTAATTCCTTAAGCTTATCTGAGAATTCTCTTTTATTTGGATCAAATCCATCTGATATTAGTTTTCCTGCAAAAATATTTGTTAAACCTTTTTCATGAACTGCTTCGTCTCCTCTTCCAGGATGAATGCTTATTGAAGTAATAACTTTTTCTTTATAGAGAACTTTCCATTCTTTGCCTCCTTTTAAATAATCCATACCCAATGCTCTCAAAACACCTTCTAATTTTCTTATAGAAATTCTTGATGGCATAAAGACAGAGTGTTTATCTCATATTTAAAAGTTTGTAATTATGAGAAGTTATTTATTTAATATTTCATCCAAAATTTCATTATTTTTAGGTACCCTCCCTGTTTCTTTCCATAATTTAAATTTTAGGATATTCTTCTTATTATTTGAACCAATCTCTTTAAAATATTTTTCTACTTCTTTAGTAAACAAAAATAAAACATATCCATCTCTAGTACCATATTTACAAAATTTTGGATTATAACCTAATTTCAAAAAAGCTTCTTTTAAAGAGGATATTAAACTGTATTCACTATTATAAAAAGCTAATTGGATTGAATTTTTATGATGCCTATATATTCCTCCATCTGTATCTATTAATCCCCTAATACAAAACTTTAACATGAAATCATCTTCAAAAATAAAATTAGGTATCTTCGGTTTTATTTTCCTGCCAGAATTAAACCCGTACTTATTCACAAAAGACATTACTACACCCTTCGAGAAGATATAACATTTTATACCTTTGCTATTTTTATAATAAATTATTTTGGGTTTAATAGAAAATAATCTCTTCATTAAATTAGGAATAAAATTAGTAATATAAGGATAATCAATTTCTCCACAAGAAACCGAAACTTCATAACTTACAGGACCAAGATAACCATCTCCAAGATAAATACCTATAAATTCTGCTAATTGAGGATTTGTTTTCTGTGGAAAAGTATAGGATTTTAGGGTTGTAATCTTAGAAAGTTTTGTTTTCTTAATGATATGTGGATAAAACTTAAATGGTTCTAAATTTCCTAATTTACACAATTTTAGGAAGGTTTCATAAGACATCCGACAAGACTCATCTAAATAAAAAAAGAGCATACCTCTACTAAAATTAAGATGTTCTGCTATTTCATTCCAAGTTAAACCTGTTTTGTCTTTAACAGCTCTTAAAAAATTAGTTTGTTCACCTTCATTCCAAGTAATATAATCACTCATTATATTTTATAAGATTTTTAGAAATAAAAACCTATCGTATTGTAAATCATATGCGACGGTCGGGATTTGAACCCGAATTTATACGTTGGCAACGTACAGTACTGAACCAGATTATACTACCGTCGCATGCTGAAAATAGATGGGCCCAGTGAGATTCGAACTCACGACCTATTCCTTGTAAGGGAATTGTCATAGCCACTAGACCATGGGCCCTTACAAGTTCTAGCAAAAAGATTGTATTTAAATATTTCCTAATTCTGATTATGATATGAAGTATTTAGCTTTAGGATGCAGTCATGGAAAGATTCCCAAGATAAAGACAAAGGATTTTGATTCAATCCTTTATTTGGGAGACTCTGCAGGCTATCAAAAGGCCAGAACTCTGGTTAATAAATGGCTAAAAGAAGTTTACAATCATGGCTCATCCATAACTTTTGAACAGTTTGTAGGCAGGAGAATTTACTCCAATCTTCAGAAAAAAGAAATAGAAAATGCCAGAAAGGTAATAGAATATATTAATTCTTTAAATAAAAAAGTTTATACTCTCCCTGGAAACTGGGATTACTACAAAGACAGATTTCATAAATATAAAAAGAATTATTACAAGAAGGTTATCATTAAGAATTTAAGCAATGTTAAAGATCTTCATTTAAAATATACAGAAAATAAAGATCATGTAATCATAGGATATGGAATATCAACTAATTCAGAAATAAAAACTCCTTTCCAGTATAATTATTATTTTAAAAGGTTAAAAAGATTATTTATTAAGGCAAAGAAAAAGAAAAAGCCTGTTATTTTCATTACGCATAATCAGCCTTATAATACAAGATTCAGCAGAATAAGAGACAAAAGCTCTCCTGTAAATGGCATGGAAGTCGGCTCTAATGTTGCAAAAGATATAATCAAAAAGTTTAAGCCGCTGCTTTGCATAGGGGCACACATGCACGAGCATTTTGGAAAGATAAAAGTCGGCAAAACAACCTGTATATCTGCTGGCTATGGGATGAAAGGAGATAAAGTCCTGATTGATGCTGGTGAAAAAATAAACTCCATAAAATTTATCAGAAAATGAAGAAAAAGATTCAAAGATGCCCTAAATGCAAAAGTGCTAATACTCTAATGTACTATGCAGCTGCCTTAACTGGAGCTTACAGGTGTAAAAAATGCGGCTACTTGGGGCCTATTGTTTTAGAGGAAGATGTTGAAATATGAAAGGTATATAAAAGTAAAAAAAATAATATCCGAGTATGGAAAGCGAAACTAAACAGGGAAGAATTTATAATACTAATTAAATAAATGAGATCTCTTTCAGCGGAAAATGACAAAATCACTTGAAGAAATAACCAGGAATTTAGAAGGAAAATATATCGTTTTTGCATACAGAGAATCCGATTGCGAAACTGAAGCTTGTGGAATATCAATTTATAGAATGAAAGAGAGTAAATTAGAAAAAATTTTTAATCCAGGAGATTCTTATGATCCTGGCAAATATAATGCATGTTGTTATGATGAGAAGATGAAAAGATATCTCACAGTTAATGAGATTGCACTAAGAAAATTAAATGAATGTAATATAAAAGAAGTTTATTCTGTGTTTTCTACTAAAGATTTCTTTGGAATACCTAGGGAAGATTTTTGCACAATAAACCCTGAAAGTGGATGTGAAGAAGGCTGTGAAAACTGGGGTTGGTTTACATATATACGTTTTGAAAGTGATTTAGTTTATTTTTTAGTTAATAATGGAATCAAAGTAGAAGATTATGATACCAATTAAACGGAAATTAGAAAATAGACTTAAAAATCTCAGTATTAACCCCATACCACATGATACTAAATTTATTGGCAAAGATGATGGTGATAAACTATTTATGTAGAAAATTGGAAGTTATAAAGTGTTGTATAAAGTAAAGAATAATCAAAAGATAGTTCTAGTGGGGCTCTGTCCTGAATCTCTAAAATTGTAACCAAATAAGTTATGGGTTAGTAATCTACTCATAACTTCAGCCCGTATTGTTTTACAATTTTTAGAGCTTACGCTATGCCCATATTTTCTTTTTATACT
>Ga0209542_10002341_pt1 | contig 42595 bp, 44 predicted proteins | sample RifCSPhighO2_01_FD_184028 | JGI IMG/M metagenome (GOLD analysis project Ga0209542, IMG submission 184028) | Soil microbial communities from Rifle, Colorado - Rifle CSP2_plank highO2_0.1 (SPAdes) (version 2) | ecosystem: Environmental > Terrestrial > Deep subsurface > Rock core/Sediment ... | reverse complement strand
CGCCGTCGTAGAGACGGTCGGCCCGAATACTCTGCGCAAATTATACAAGCAGCGCGTCAGGTGGGTGTCGGGATTTTTCGGCAATCTCATTGATTACCGTTTTATGCTTTTCAACAGAAGCTACGGCCCCTTGGGGCTCGTCGTGCTTCCGCTTTCGCTTGTCGGCATCTTCCTCACCATCCCGTTTGTATTGGCAAATCTTTGGAGCGCCGCAAGCTCTCTTCAAAATTATTTTTATAAGCTTTATTTCGCCGGCTGGCCCGGGCTTGATTTTGACATCTTTTTTGTCGACACCAGCGCGCTTTCAATGCTTATGATTCTCTTGAGCGCCGTCCTTATCCTGATGCTCGCATACTCGAGGAAACTTACGGCGGGCCGGTGGAAATTCACATTTGATTTCGCTTATCTCTTTCTCTACGCTTTTGTGGCGCCATTTTGGCTCGCCAAGGCAATATACAACAATGCTCTGCGAAGAAAGACCGCCTGGCGATAACCAATGAAGGAAACGGGCTTGAAAAAATATCTTCTGGCTTTCCTCATCACCGCCGTCATTTTCGGCACAGCGATTTACGCGAGTAATTATTTCAACGAAAGGCGGATTGGCGAGATTAAATCCATAGAAGATTCGGTGGCGACCAATATTATGTCTTCCGAGACGGAGATGGCCCTCCTCTCCGACATCCCTTGCGAGGAAGCCGGCAGCTCGATACTTTCAGGCGAGCTCAATTCTCTGTCGGAAAAAATCTCCTACAGCGAGGAAAATATAGGCACGGACAATGCGGATGTGATAGCGCTCAAAAAGACCTACTCCCTCCTTGAAATCAAGGATTACCTCCTGATGAAAGATATCGTCAAGAGATGCGGCAAGAGCTTCGGCTTCGCTCTGTATTTCTATGGAGACGAAAAGTCCTGCCCCGACTGCGACAAAGCGGGCTTCGTGCTCACATATCTGCGCAACAAATATCCCGAGCTCCGCGTCTATTCTTTTGATTACAATCTGGAGCTTTCTGCTGTAAAGACATTGAAAACAATGCTCAAAATCAAAAACGATTTGCCCGCCATCGTCATAGACCGCGAAGTGCTGAACGGATTCCAAGAAAGAGACGCCCTGGAAGCGACGCTCCTCTCGCATTATCCCAAGCTCGCCACCACGACCTCCACCACAACGAAAAGTAAATAATTTCGAAGCCGGGAAGAGGACTTGAACCTCCAACCCACGCTTTACAAAAGCGTTGCTCTACCATTGAGCTACCCCGGCAGATTATTTGAGCTTATCCCTATCCTCACCAATATTTTTCAAGAAAACTGACACGGAGCCCTTGTTGGTGGGGATGTTTTTGCCTCGGACGGCATCGATTATGTGTGCAATCTTTGGACGAATGAGCGCCTTCAACTTTTCAAACGCGCTCATACCGTGCTTGACTGCGTAGAATGCCGTTGCCTGGGCTGCGCGCCGCGGCATACCTTTGACGGATATTGTGGCGCTTTCAATACCTCTTTTCAGATGGAAATCGGAGCCGAAAACAAGACGCAGATAGGGTCTGCCTGTCTCTATCTCTCTTTTTTTGTTGAGAAAGATGAATACTACACCCAAAAGCGATACGAAGAATATGATTATGGCCACCATGGCGCTATTTTACCTTGTTGTTGTGAATCTGGCAAACCTGCCTATCTCTATCTTCTCGCCGAATTTCTGCACGGCATTTGACAGCATTTCGGCCACGGTGTGATCCCCATTTTTTATAAAAGACTGCTCCAGAAGCACCATGTCCTTAAAATAGGCACTTAACTTCCCATCTAGGATTGACTCTTTCATACCTTCTGGCTTACCTTCTACCTCCTTTGCAAAAACTTCTCTTGCTTTTTCTTTTGCTTTTTCGTCCACATCAGACATTGAGAGAAATTCCGGATTCGCGGCCGTCACCTGCATCGCAATGTCTTTTGCAAGCGCTTTGAACTCCTCATTCTTTGCCACGAAATCCGTCTCACACCAAAGCTCCACAAGAGCGCCTATGGTTCCGTTTGAGTGTATGTATGATGCTATAACGCCAGCGTCGAGAGTTCTGTCAGACTTTTTACCAGCAATTTCTACTCCTTTCTTTTTCAAAAGCACTAAAGCCTTCTCTGCATCTCCGCCCGCATCTTCAAGCGCCTTTTTACATTGCATAATTGAGACTCCGGTTTTATTCCGAAGCTCTTTGACTTGGTCTGTAGTTATCATAAATTGAAAATAGAAAGTTGATAGTGGAAAGTAGTAAGAAAATATTTCAGACTAAACAACTGCGGCTTCTAAACCTTTTTTGTAAGCATTCGTGATGTGTGATACAAAATACTCGATACTAGCTTTAGATGCATCGTTTCCGGGTATTGGAAATGAAATTGAAGCAATGTCGCAATCAGTTGATGCAAGAGCGATTACAGGCACTTTTGTCTTATTCGCCTCGGCAACTGCAATGTTTTCTTTTCTGGGATCAATTACAAATATTGCTTCCGGCATCCTTTCTAGCCCTTTTAGTCCGAAAAATAACTCGGTTAGATTTTCAATTTCTCTGTCAAACATCAGACGCTCTTTTTTGGTGTATTTCATAAGTTCGCCTTTTTCGCGCTTCTGCGTTAAGTCATTAAGCCGAGCCACGCGCTTTTTTATTTCTCCGAAATTAGTAAGAGTGCCTCCGATCCATCTTCCGGACACATATGGCATTCCAAGTTCTTCCGCGAATTTTTTTACAATATCCTTTGCCTCATTCTTACTCGCCGTAAAAAGTATGGTCTTTTTATTTTTTGCGATACTTTCTACAAATTCTTCTGCCTTCTTCAAAAGCTCGTCCGTCTTTTCAAGGTCAATGACTTCCGTCATATTCTTCGTGCCGCAGATGTATGATTTGAAGGAAGGGTGGCGCCTGCTTTTCAAAAACCCAAAATGCGCTCCTGCTTTAAGCATTTCTTCGATATTCTGTGGTAATTTGACTTCTGTTTGATCCGCCATATGTCGCGATACTGTATCAAATGGAGCTTATAAATGCAAACAATGTATAATTCATACAAAAGAGGTTCTTTTCGTCTTCAAACCAACCTGAATATATGGCAAGAAAAACAGACAGGCAAAACGCAGAGAAGGTCCAAAAAATCGCTTTGGATATGGGCATCGTCGCATTCGAGCCTCATCAGGTTCCTCGCGATCCAGAAAAGGCTCGCAAAGTGCTCGCCGCCAGAGCAAAACTGGCAAATGAACACTTCCAGCAAGCGCTTGAAGCGGGTATCATCTGATCCGATGATTCTCACTAAATCAGACACCGAGACGAACGCGTCTCGGTATTTTTATTCCTCCTCCCCTACCGCCTCAAAGCCCGATTTGGATTTTTCTTGGAGGATATCAATTATTTCTTCAATATTGCCTTGCATTATTGTCGGCAGATTGTGCCAGCTCTCTTTGATGCGGTGGTCTGTGATTCTGTCTTGAAGAAAGTTGTAGGTCCTTATCTTTTCGCTTCTCATTCCTGTGCCGATTTGCTCCTTCCTGTCTTTAGAATATTTAGCGTCATCTTCTGCGCGTTGTTTCTCATCAAGCTTCGCGGCGAGGATAGACATCGCCTTCTCTCTGTTTTTCTGCTGGCTCCTTTCCGCTTGGCTCCGCACTTCAAGCCCTGTCGGCTTGTGGACGATGCGCACTGCCGTCTCCACTTTGTTCACATTCTGCCCGCCAGCGCCTCCCGAGCGAGATGTCTCTATCATCAGGTCAGTGTCTTTGATTTCTATTTTCGTGTGCTTCCTCATCGGGAGGATTGCCACGGACGCGGTAGAGGTATGAATCCTGCCGCTCTTTTCTGTGGCTGGCACGCGCTGGACGCGATGCACCCCCGTCTCAAATCGAAGCTTCTTGTATGCATCCCTGCCACGCACTTCAAATGACGCTTCTTTGTAGCCACCGGCGTCACTCTTGGATTCTGCCACCACAGCCCATTGCCAGCCCTCCCTCGCAGAATATCCACGATACATATCGGATAATTCTTCAGCAAATATTGACGCCTCATCTCCTCCTGCGCCCGCGCGGACTTCAAGAATAATTTCGTTCGGGAATTCGTCTTCCGCCACATCAATTTTTAAAATATTCTCCATTTGCGAGAGAAGTGCCGCTTTTTGCTCTGCAATTCTTTTTAAATCGTCGTCAGATAATTCCTTGAGCGAAGGATCGCTTGCGATGAGCGTCCGGATTTCCGCCTCTTCTCTGTTCAGGCGCTCCAAATCCTCCGCTAAAAAGCGGGTCTTATGATTTGATTTGTATTTGCTTAAATCCATATTTAGAATTATAGCAGAAAGCGCACGAGCTATAAGTTTTGAGGGGCTTCGCAGGCGGGTAGCCGAGACGGAGAAAATTTTGAGCTCAAAATTATTCGTGCCCGAACAAACTTATGGCGAGTGCGCCAAACTCTATTTATTTCTTAGCTTTCGCCGAAGGAGCAGCTTTCTTTGAAGCCCTGCTTTTGAATTTCTCTACACGGCCTGCCGTATCAATGAGAGATTCTGTGTTGGTATAGAAAGGATGAGATGCAGAAGAGATTTCCACGCGATAATGCGGATATTCTTTGCCTTCGTATTTGCATGTGTCTTTGGTGGCTACGCAGGAAGAAATAAGAAACTTCGCCCCCGTCGAGCTGTCTTCAAACACCACCTCCCTATAATTTGCCGGATGTATGTCTTTTTTCATACAAGAAGCATTATAGATAAAAAACTAAAATACGCAAGTAAACCCCGTTAGAAGCCCACATAGGGCATTAAATCCCGTGTTCGCTAAAACCGGACTGCATTCATCTCCACGTGGCTTGCCGTAGGGCATTCTGCTTCTAACAGGATAAAAAAGAGTGCTTGCCAGTAACCACGACTTTCTGATATGCTTTTCAGTAACTTATTAGTTAACTAACTAACATATGGTAAATCCGGAACAACCAGAATATATATCAAATCTTCGTTCATTAACAGCAAATGAGCAAAACCAAGCTTTTCATGCTGCCGGCGATGATACACAGGCATGGGCTATTTTGCTAGCTGATGGCAAATTTGTTTTTAAAACGGATGAGTTTGAGCCTGAAACTTCTTTAGCGGAACCCAACATGGTTGCATGTTCCTACATTGGTGAGGAAGAAAATGCAGAATAACAAGTAACTAAAACATTTCCTTTTTAGTTTCTTCTGCATTTCCTCACAAGCTCACTAGCTGACAAGCTTAAAAGCTTCTTCTTAGTATTCCATTCCTCCCTGCGGATTCACTTCCTTCTCCGCTTTAGGTTCTTCCGCAATTGCCACCTCTGTCGTTAAAAGTATCGCTGCCGCAGAACAGGCATTTTCAACCGCGCTTCTCGTTACTTTAACTGGATCAATAATTCCAGCCTCTATCATGTCAGAGACAGCAACATCCTTCAAAAAGTCGTGGCCTGCGTTTTCATTTTTATGCTTTCTGATTTCATCTATTACGACAGAACCATCGTCCTTGCCCGAATTTATCGCTATCTGCCTCATTGGGGCATCAAGTGAGCGTATGACCACATTGTAACCGACTTCTTCGTCTTTTGAGCTAAATGTGTGTTTTTTGTCATTAAGTTTTTTTGCCACTTTAAGTAGTGCGCTCCCGCCGCCCGCCACAATTCCCTCTTCTATTGCAGCTTTTGTAGCATTTACCGCATCTTCAATTTTTAATTTTAAATATTTCATTTCAGTCTCCGTCGCCGCTCCAACATTTATCACCGCTACTCCGCCGGAGAGTTTCGCTATTCTTTCATCAATTTTTTCAATATCATATTTTGAATCGGTGTTCTCTTTCTGTTTTTTTAATTGAGCAACCCTTTTTTCAATTTCCGCCCGCTTTCCTTTGCCTCCGACAATGATCGTCTTGTCTTTGTCAGCAAGAATTTTGTGTGCCCTCCCTAGCATTTCTATTTTTGCCTTTTCAAATGTAATTCCTATTTCATCAGAAATAACTGTTGCCCCGAGAGTCACCGCAATGTCTTCTAGCGTTTCTTTTTTTCTGTCGCCATACCCCGGTGCTTTTATCGCCAGAACATTGAACGTGCCCCGTATTTTATTCACGATAAAAGTTGAAAGCGCCTCGCCTTCCACATCTTCGGCAATGATAACCAAGTCCTTTTTTCCGGTTTGCGCTATTTTTTCTAAAAGCGGTAAAATATCCTTTATTCCTGCTATTTTCTTATCTGTAAGAAGCACCAAAACATCCCGATATTCTGCCTCCATTCTTTCAGGATTCGTCACCATATACGGCGATACATAACCTTTGTCAAACTGCATTCCCTCAACTACTTCGCTTAGAACTCCGATTGACTGTGATTCTTCAACAGTTACCACTCCATCTTTGCCTACTTTATTTATTGTGTCAGCAATGATAGCGCCAACTTCCGCGCTTTCCGCTGCAATTGTAGCCACCTGCCTGTATTCTTCTTTTGTTTTTATTGATTTCGAAATTTTCCTGAGTTCCTCCACAACATCTTTTGAAGCTCGCTCAATACCATGTTTTATTCCTATTGCATTTAGTCCCATAGTACTATGCTTGAGACCTTCAGTAATAATCGCCTGTGTCAAAATGGTCGCTGTAGTGGTGCCATCTCCAGCTTTGTCATTAGTTTTGCTCGCAACTTCCTTCACGATTTCCGCTCCCATATTTTCGAATTTATTTGAGAGAGTAATTTCTTTGGCAATTGTCACTCCGTCGTTTGTAATCATCGGTGCTCCAAAAGACTTTTCTAAAACCACATTGCGTCCGCGGGGACCAATTGTAACCTTTACCGCGTCTGCCACCTTATCCACTCCTCTTTTCAAGAATTTCCTTGCTTCTTCGTTGTAGATAATCTGTTTGCTCATATAAGTGCGGCACTAATCCACGAATTCATGCGAATTTACGAATAAAAGAATTTTATTCGTGTCATTCGTGGTAATTCGTAATTTGTGTCGTTTAATTATTTTATAATTGCTAAAATACTCGATTCGCTTAAAATATAATATTCTTCTTCATTAATTTTCACTTCATCATATCCGTATTTAGAAAAAACTATTTTGTCTCCAACTTTAACACTCATTGGTAACAATTTACCGTCCTCATATTTTCCCCCTCCTACCGCAACTACCTTTCCCTGTTCCGGTTTTTCTTTACTCACGGTATCAGGAATAATGATGCCGGATGCTGATTTTTTATCCATCTCTTTGGGAGATAAGGGCTTTACCAAGACTTTGTCTTGAAGAGGTATAATTTTTATTTTAGATTGATTGGATTGTTTCGACATGGAAAATATTGTTAATTCCTGGTTAAACTCAGGTGTGCCATTATATAGGCTTTTTGACCATAAAAGCAACTTGCAATTATTATTGGGTATGCTACAATTGCGCCGACAGTCATTACTCCTAAATAAACGCTCTAAATAAGCGCATTTTGGAGAAGTGTAGCTTTATTCAATTTCGTCGCAAATTACTCAATCTTTTAATATCTATTTTTAATATCTAATTTATGATTGCTTCATATCTTCCTTATGTTCAGATTATTTTGTCCGTGATACTTGTTGGCCTTATTTTGCTTCAGCAGTCCGACGCGTCAATTGGCGCAGCATTCGGAGGAGATTCGCTCGGCGGAAGCGTGCATACGCGCCGCGGCCCTGAGAAAATAGTCTTTGTGGGAACTATCGTCATTGCCGTTCTTTTCGCTCTTTCGGCTTTTGTGGCTCTTATATTGCGTTAAACTTGTTGCGCTAAACCCTAACTTTTAATTCCATACAATAGGTTCCTTCGTGAAAAAACTGACAATAAAAACTCTACGGGAGAGACTCCTGGATCTGATTGAGAAAATGAGCGTATCGGAAAAGATAATTTTTTCTATACTTGCAGTAATACTCATCGTAAGTTCTCTTATTCTTTTTAAGCGCGCAAGCGCCACGTTAAGCATTGAAGTGCCGGTATCCGGCGGCACTCTAAAAGAAGGCGTTGTAGGTTATCCAAGATATGTAAACCCTCTTCTTCCTGTAACAGATTCAGGTCGAGATCTGGCAACATTGGTCTTTTCCGGCCTTATAAAAATTGGCCCTGAAGGCAAGCTCATTCTAGACCTAGCAAAAAACTACCAAATTTCAGAGGACGGCCTTATTTACATTTTCACCCTCAAAGACGACATTTACTTTCATGATAATGTCCCTGTAACCGCTTATGATGTTGAGTTTACGGTAAAAAAGGTGACAGATCCAATAATTAAAAGTCCGAAAGCTGCAAATTGGCAGGGTGTATCTGTCAAAGCAACAGGAGAAAAAACAATTGAGTTTACTTTGAAAAAATCTTACGCTCCGTTCATACAAAACCTCACTTTGGGAATACTTCCCGAACATATATGGAAAGACGTGGATTCAGACGCATTTCTTTTTAGTGAATTTAATTTTGAGCCGGTGGGTAGCGGACCATATAAGATACAGGAAATTAAAAGAAATGTTTCCGGACTTCCTGATTATTATCATTTAGTCCCATTCACGCGTTATACTTTAGGTTCGGCTTACATAAGTAACATTTACATTTATTTTTTCACCAGCGAAGACAAGCTCATGGAGGCATATCAAAGCGGCACCATAGACAGCATGAGCTCCATTGCTCCTGAAAACGCGAAAGCAGTTGACAGCGGCAGGTCCAATATTTTGACTTCCCCTTTACCAAGAATTTACGCAGTGTTTTTCAACCAAAACGAAGCGCAAGTATTTGTGGAAAAGAGTGTTCGGCAGGCGCTTTCTCTTGCTACACCGAAAGAAGAGATTATCAAAAACATACTCGGGGGATTCGGCACTCCGATAGAAAGCCCTTTGCCTGCCAACATTTCCAAAGTCACTGCCGAGAAAACAACAAGAGAAGAGAGCTTTATAAAGGCGAAAGCACTTCTTGCCAAGGCCGGATGGACCGTTGATGGAAGTGGAATACTCGTCAAAAAAGATAAGAAGGGTTCTGTGGCACTATCATTTTCACTTTCGACTTCAGATGTGCCTGAGCTTATTGCCACCGCAGAACTTTTGAAAACTGCTTGGGAGAAACTTGGAGCTAAAGTTGAGATTAAAATTTTCAATACGCCTGATCTTGAGCAGAATGTGATCGTACCAAGAAAGTACGACGCACTGCTTTTTGGCGAGGCAATAGGAAGAAATACCGACCTTTTCGCTTTCTGGCATTCTGGAGAACGATTAAGTCCGGGACTTAACATTGCCCTTTATACGAATTCAAAAGCGGACAAATATTTGTCTGACGCAAGAGCCACGAATGATGAAGACAAGAGGATTTCGCTTTATCAAAGTTTTGAAAAAGAGATAGTAAATGACATTCCATCGATTTTTCTCTACTCTCCTGATCTTATCTATATAGTGCCAAAGAGTCTCCAGGGCACATCTATAGAAAGTATTACTGGCTCATCGGAAAGATTTTCTAACGTGGAAAAATGGTATTTAGAAACAGAGAACATCTGGCAGATACCGTTTTTGATGAAATAAATTCATCCGCCAAAAATTTATTTTATAAACTTTATAACTCTTTAATTTTCAAACCACATTATGTCATTCAATAAAAAAATGTTGTTAAAAATTTAGGCGGATTAATCAAAAGATGGCGAACAAATAATGCCATTTTTCACAAACGGGATGGATCCCGTTGAGAGCACGCGGTCGCAAAAACTAAAAAATTATATGAAAATAAACAAAAAAAAGAAATTTATAAACATAATCAAGCAAAGTCTCGGTTTGAAGACCGCGACCTGCTTCTAATGGGATGGAAAACAGAAGACAAGGTCACAGGCGACATTATTTTCGCGCGCCGATGACACGAGTGGTCCGCAAAGACGGGGTAGAAGAGTCTCGTGGCGCAGCTCAAAAACCAGAGCATAGAGAGAGTTTTATGCCCGGTACTCCACACAATAATGCGCCTCACACTGCTAGGCGTAGGTCAATGCCATTCTCTCCTGAGCGTGGGCTTAGGCGCGAAAAACCTCAATTTCGCGAGCAAAGACATGAAGAAAAAGCGAATGTTACTCTCTCCATACCGGGAGCGGGCGAAAACATCCGTATCATACCTTTGGGCGGAGTGGAAGAAATCGGCAAGAATATGACAGCCATAGAATACAAAAACGACATCGTGATTATAGACATCGGGCTTGCCTTCAAAGACGAAGATACCCCAGGTATTGACTACATTTTGCCCAACACAAAATATTTAGAGGAAAGAAAAGAGAGAGTGCGCGCCGTCATCATCACACATGGCCATTTGGACCATATCGGCGGAGTACCCTATGTAATGCCGCGCATCGGCAATCCACCGCTTTATACCAGAAATCTAACGGCCCTTATGATAAAGAAGCGTCAATCGGAATTCCCACACTTGCCTCCGATTGATTTCAAAATTGTAGAAAACGACGAGACCATCACAGTCGGCGAAATGAAGATAAAATTCTTCGGCGTCACCCACTCTATCCCCGATTGTCTGGGCATTTGCATCAAGACCCCATGGGGCAACATCATAAATCCGGGCGACTACAAGCTCGAGCATACTGATGGCATCCCAAGCGATGCGGAAGAGAAAGTGTACGGGGAGCTCGCAAAAGAGCCGACCCTCCTTCTTATGACCGATTCCACAAACATAGAAAATCCCGGCTTCTCCACCCCGGAAGCGCTCGTCCACAAAAACTTGGATGAAATAGTGCGCACCATAAAGACCCGCCTCATCATAAGCATGTTTTCTTCGCATGTGCTCCGTATCGCCAAAATCGTAGAGGCCTGCGAGAAATACAACAAAAAGGTGGTGGTGGAAGGCAGAAGCATGAAAAACAACATAGACATCTGCAAAGAAGCGGGAATTCTTGATATAAAAAAGGATACTGTAATTCCCGCCACAGATATCCACCGCTATCCGCCGGACAGGATTGTGATTCTCGCCACGGGCGCGCAGGGCGATGATTTCGCAGCTCTCACCCGCCTTGCCAACAAGACACACAAGACAATCCAGCTCGGCAAAAACGACACAGTAGTCCTCTCTTCTTCGATAATCCCCGGCAATGAGCGCGCGGTCCAAGCAATGAAAGACAATATCACGCGCCGTGGCGCCAAGATCGTGCATTACCGCACATCAGAGGTGTTCATCCACTCTACAGGCCATGGCAACAGAGGCGAAATAGAATGGCTGCACAAAAAGCTAAAACCAAAATTCTTTATCCCGATACACGGCAATCATTATATGCTCCGACTTCATGCTGATCTGGCGCAGGGGCTCGGAACGCATGAAGATCACATGATCTTGCCCGACAACGGCTCGCTAATTGAGATAGAAAATGGTGAAAAGATAAAGATGCTCAAAGAAAAAGCGCCATCAAATCCCGTGATGGTAGACGGCTTTGCGGTCGGCGATATGCAGGAGGTGGTCTTGCGCGACCGCCAGATGCTCGCGCAAGACGGTATGTTCGTGATTATCGCCTCCATCAATTCGCAGACGGGTAAGCTAAAGAAATCTCCGGATATCATCTCGCGCGGATTCGTGTATCTGCGTGAAAATCAAGAGCTTCTGCGACAAGCGAGGATAATCATAAAAAAGACGATAGAAGACAATGCATCCGGCCAGCATCCCATCAACTTTGATTTCATAAAGGATGTCGTCACCGACAACCTTTCCCGCTTCCTCTTCCAAAAGACAGCCAAAAGGCCTCTGGTGATTCCGGTTCTTCTTGGGGTGTGAAGAGAAGCTATTAGCTATTAGCTATTAGCTTTTAAGAAGTAAAGAAACGGATTTTAAAATCGAACGATCAAGTAAAATGTTTATAGTACTCCGCGATATTTCCTGTGTAAATTCTTTCGTCACCATTTGCTAATCTAATATTTTGAACAGTGCCGGTCTGATCGGTAATGTCTTTTATCAGAGGAGAAGCGTCAGTGTCCAAAAAAGATGCGTCCGCGAGATAGATTTTGTTTTGCGGTGGAACTCTTACTTTATTGTATAGGTGCATTTCATACTTATCGCCTTCCATCCATTTACCCTCTATCACTGCAGACTGAATGATTTTCTTGTCCAGCTTCTCGCTTAACAGTTGAAAAGCAATCGCTCTATGAAAACAAAGACACCACTTATTTTTAGCAGCTTCCGACAAAGAAATTCCTTCAGATGCGTGTTTGACCCACTCTGGATAATTGTCAGAAGGAGTCAAATCTATAACGTATCTTACCATTTCTTTTAAAGCCTGCTCAGGATTTTGCTTTAAAAGCTCATTAAATTTTTCTACTGCTTCTTTGTTTAATTTATCGGCAAATTCATTATCTACCTCTAAATGCTGATGTAAAAGGGGACCTTGATTCCATGGCTTATCGCCGACTGATAATGTAGGTAAGTTGTTGTAATTCGGCTCTTGACTACCGTAATTAAAATTCAAACTCTCACTCATTTTTTGTTTTCGCTCGCCAGCTTACAAGCTCATTAGCTCCAAAGCTTATTTGAGATGCTTCTTTAGGTGATTCCAGTATGAGTGGAGCTCGCGAGCGACAGCATCTACTTCCGGGCCGTGCTCACGCTTGAGCTTTTTGTACTTAGCCATCACTTCAGAGACCGCCTTCTTGTATGACGCCTCGCTCGTCGTCTTTGCTTGCTCTAGTTTCTCTAGCACTTCGCCTTTGGCTTTGAGAGCCCAGCTTGCAATTTTTTTGCGCGTCTTTTTGCCTTCCTTTGTGCCATAGAGAAAATACGCTCCGGCCGCGGCTGCAACAGCAGCTGCCGCTAATCCTGCCCCTGCCACTGCTTTCTTTGTGCTTTTTTTCATAAAACTATTTTTTTTAATTTGTAATTGGATATTTTCTACACTCTACTTTCCACCCTCTACCTTCTACTTATCTTCTTTCCTTTTCTTTCGCGCCCTTCTAAACGCAAACACGGAAGACAAAAGCCCGGCTATCCCGTGCCCCTTCTCCTTGAGATGCTCTCTCGCCTCCTTGAGGTCATCCGCTATCTCGTCCGTCTCCTTCTTCGCGCGCTTGGTGATGTATTTGACGTCTGCAATGATGCGGATAAGATACGCCCCAGCCACCACCAGGATGACGGTCACGATTATCACGCTAATCGTAGTGATGAAAAAGAATGCGTCTGATTTCGCTACCGTATCCATACTTTCATTGTATCATATTCAGTGTGTTTAAGGATTATATTCTTCTTCTATATTTTCCTCCGGCATCCGGATCGTCTTAGTGCCAAGAACTACAAATACTAATCCAACGGCCAGATGAAGTATATGGTCAGCTCCGTTAGCCACAAAAAACCCTAGAACGTTTCCTTGTTCGGCTGAGTCTGTCGTTATAGCGCCGATTACTGCAAGCGCCAGATAAATAAAACCAAAAATACGAAGCGTTATGAGGAGAATTTTTTCATGTTGAAAAATGATGTAAAGCAGAGCAACTCCCGATATCAGATGAATCATATTATGGGCAAAGTCCGTATAAAATATTCCGTATTTACCGACAAGCGGATTCGCCGTTATTGCAAGAAACGATATAAGAACAAGAAGGACTCCGAGTATTATTGCGATTTTTTTTATCATTTTTTTAGCTTATACAATAAAATAAGAATTTTTCATTTCTCTCGCTGTATGTCGTTAATAATTTTCTTTTCTTCGAGCTCCTTTATGATCGTTTCAATCACTTTTTGAAGCGACATCGTTCCTGTATCTATAATCATATCAAAATGCTTTTTGTCTTCAAAATCCTTTATTCCGTAATACTTTTCAAAGCGGTCATAAATTGACCTTTCTCTAGCGCGCGTTTCTTCTCTCACAACTTCCACGTCCTTTTTCTCCCTTTTCGCAATACGCTCTGTGCGTTTGTTAAAGTCGCATAAAAAACATATCTTGAAGGAATCCGGTATAAAATGCCAGGCAAGGCGCGCTTCCACAATAAAATTGTCGTGCGTCCTGCCGAATTCTGCGATGATTTTATCGCGCTCAATATCATATTTGTCTTCATGTTTGGAAAGTTCTTCAAGCTCCATGAGTGTTATTCCCATTTTTTTTGCGGTTTCTCTCATAAAATCCCCGCCAGAAAAAAACTTGTAGCCGATGAGCTGTGCCACCCCTTTGCCGGTTGAAGTCTTGCCTGTCCCCGCCATTCCGAATATCGTTATCTTAGCCATTTTTCTGCAGTTTAAAAATTATAAAATCCTTAATTTTACTCCCTTTCAGTTCATATTCAGGAGTAAAAATCTTATCTAGAATATTCAGGCCAACATCTTCAAACACTTGCTCGTACCACTCGATAGGACGATGACTTTCAATGATCTCGTAACCACCTTCTTTTTTTATTTTTTTGTAATTGTGGTTATCTTCATATTTATTGCCAGTCGGGAAACGGAAATCTAGATTCGACTCTGGAATATTAAAAATCAGTGGATTGCAAAAGCCGATGTAAGCTAGCCCGTTTTCATTAAGAATATATGCGATATTCAGAACGATATCTCTCACTTCTTGCTCTGGCACGATACACAATACAAGATTATTTATTATTAAGTCAAAATGATCTTTAGGAATTTGGTTAAGAAAATTGTAGACATTTTCTGAACCAATTTTCTGACCAGCTTTTTCAGCCATCTCAGGATTTATGTCATAAACCTTTACGTTAGCGCCGAGCTTTTTAAGTGCGAGAGCAAGAACACCGGGACCTGCTCCATAGTCCAAGATTTTCTTGTTCCCAACATTCCCTAGAAGTGGAATTAAGGTGTGATCATAGTAAGCAAGTTTGATATTTTCATCTTCCAATTCTTTCGAAACAATGCTCCATTCTTTTTGGTCTGCAACAAATTTTGTATTTGAATCATTCATGTTTTTACGAGAACAGAATACTTAAAAATAAGAGTATTGTTGAGGCGACCAAATATGCGTTCACTTCTCGCCATTTACCACGAATAATAAACAAGACAAGAAATGTCGCAAACCCAGCAAACATAGCCTTATCCAATCCGAAGGTCCAAAAGGTCGTAACTATCATTATCAAGACAGCTATAATATCTGTGCGAGAATATGACTTAAGATCTTGTTTTTTTGGTAATAGCATCAGGCCGATAAAGAATAAAGCGCCTGTTGTTGCAACGACGGGCACGAGATTTATAAGTGGAATAAGCAAAAGGAAAAGAGACATCAAGATAGCCACAACAACAGCGACAAGGCCAGTCCTGCCACCTTCACCAATACCCACAGCACTTTCCACATACGTAATAAGGTTAGAGGTTCCTGTCAGTGCTCCAATAACTGTACCGCCACCATCAACTATTAAACCTTCTTTCAGTCTCGGTAGATTGCCGTTTTTATCAACTATGGAGGTATTTCTCGTCAGACCAATAAATTTAGCGATACTTCCGTAGAAATCAAGAATAAAAAGTACTAATATCACTGACCAGATTTTTGGATCAAGAATAATACTCCAATCAAGGGCGAAGAGAGCAGAAAACATATCTTTGGACAAACGTATTGATTCTATAGGTTGTCCTACGCCTATAAAATGTGCGATTATTGATGCACCGATAATGCTAAAAAGAACAGAACCACGGACCTTCAGATACTTCAAAAGGATTACGAGTATAAGTCCGATATAGAAAATTATTGCTTCATTGGAGAGTAGGAGTCCAATACTTTTCATTTTTATGCCTTCGTAAGCAAGCATTCCGCTGACTTTCAGAGCGATGAGCATCAGAAACACACCGACGGACGCTGCCAAACCTGACTTTAACTTGTCTGGAATTGCCTTGACTATGTTTACTCGCAGAGAAGTATAGCTCAATAATACAGTAAGAACTCCAGACCAAAATACTGCTCCTAGTGCTCCTTGCCAAGCAAAACCCATTAAACCAACTACTACATAAGCCACATAAGCATTCATTTCTAGACCTGGTGCAACTGCAAATGGTAATTTAGCCCATAGGCCCATTATTAGAGTTGCAATAACTGAACCAACGATGGTAGCAAAAAAAATGGCACTTGTGCTCAACCCCATTGCTGAGAGTATCGCCGGGTTGACTACAAAAATATAAGATAGGGAGAGAAAAGTCGAAAGACCAGCAAATAATTCAGTTCTGATATTTGAGCCACGCTGACTTATACCGAAAAAAGAGTCTATTTTTTTAATCATTTACACCACTTATTATAAGCTTTTAGCTTTCTCCTGTCAGCTGTTAGCTTTATCTTTTTTCCCGACTTTCCTAAAAGCTAGAAGCTAGTAGCTAAAAGCTACTTGATAAATCCCCCATGCTGATGGCTCCAGAAATTGTGATAAACACCACCCTTCTCCAAAAGCGTCTTGTGAGTACCTTCTTCTATGATCTGACCTTTTTCAAGCACGATGATCCTATTCATCTTTTCGATGGTTGAAAGCCTGTGAGCTATAACAATTGTTGTTCTACCTTCCATAAGCTGATCAAGCGCTTGTTTGATGTGAGTTTCAGAGACGGAGTCAAGCGAACTAGTCGCCTCATCCAAAATGAGTATTGGGGAATTTTTTAGTATCGCCCGTGCTATCGCCACTCTCTGGCGCTCCCCGCCTGACAATTTTACCCCGCGTTCTCCTACATATGTATCATAGCCTTTTGGAAGCTCTCTGATAAACTCATCTGCATGCGCCTGTTTTGCCGCTTCAACTATCTCTTGTTCTGTAGCATCCGCTTTGCCATAAGCGATATTTTCCCTCAGAGACCTGTGAAAAAGTATCGGGTCCTGCGGCACATAAGCAACTGCTTTGCGCAGATCATCCTGTTTAATGTCTCTAATATCCTGCCCGTCTATCATAATCTTTCCTCCTGTCACATCTGCAAAACGCAAAAGTAGTTTTGTGATCGTTGTTTTGCCGGCCCCAGACGTGCCGACGATTCCTAGTTTTTCCCCAGCTTTGATTTTTAAGCTAAAATCCGTAAAGATCGGATTTCCATGCTTATAAGAGAATGAGGTGTTATGGAACTCAACCTCTCCGTTCTTTATTTTTGAAACGTCAGGATTCGCCCTGTCGGTTATCTCAATCGGCGTATCAATGATATCCACCATCTCGGACGCGTTTGAAAATGACTTTGACATACGCGACATCTGCTTGCCAAGATTCCAGACGCTGTCAAATATCGTACCTGAAAAGCTATAAGCCAAAACTATCGTGCCCAAGCTTATCATTCCATAAAACCAAAGCGTGACTGAAACATATAGAGACATTATCTGAAGCCATGTAACGATAGACCCCTGCATGAGATACGCAAAGTTCTGGTAGTACCATGCTTTGGTGCGCGCATCCATTTGTTCTGTCGTCACAGCATTGAACGCGGCAAGCTCCCGCTCTCTTGATACAAACATCTTCAGGTTGAGAACATTTGTATAAACATCGGCTGTGCGTCCGGTAGTGCGCGAGTCCGCCGCCGCCTCGGCAAGATCAAGCGGCACCCGTCTTTTTGCATAGTGGAATGAAAAAATTATAAAAATAATAGACCAGACAAAAAACATCCACCCAAGCGGAGGCGATACGATAAAAAGCACTATGTACACCGAAACAAGGCGCACAACAGGAAGCCATACGCTGTAAACTATGGTGTCGTGAATATCTTCAAAAGAATAAATGAATCTTCCGGCCTTTTTTACAAGACCGCCGGCAAATGAATTGGCAAAAAATTGGTACGAATGGTCAATTATCTTTTCAAACGAGTAATTGGAGATATCTCGGAGTGTTTTTGTCTGGAAGTTAGAAATTGAATAATCAGCGATGGTGTAAAGCACCCTGACAACAAGAAATATAAGGACTATGAGGCTGATATAACCCATGATCTCGCGGCCGAACTCAGATGTTATGTCAGGCGCTGTAGCGCCGTTTTGAGCAACGAAATTGGTTATGCTGTCAATTATCGCGCGATAGAGATACGGCGCCAACGCGCTATCCGCTAAGACGGCAATTGAGTACGCCAAAAACACCAAGAAAAACGATATCTTGTATCTTTTTGCGTGCTGCCAGTATAGATATATCACGCGTCTCCAGTTTGATTTTGGGGTATGTGCCATAATTTCTTGCGCTACTTAGCGCAAGAAATTGATTTTAGCTTAAAAACGTCCAAATTTCCAGACCTTTTTATTTTGCTGTTACAATTTCTTCTACAAGCCCGAGAGGGATATCTTCGTCAAAAACGAATTCTTCGTTGTTGCCTTTTGCTGGTTTTGTATACCTGATATGCATCTTAGGTTCCTCTCCAGCATTTTCTGTTGTTATGTCAATCTCATATCCTTCGGAAAAGTCAAAGCCATTGTTCCCGAGTGCTTTGACTAACCTATCTCTTTCTCCCGTACCTTTTACCCCTTCAATAAGCTTTAAAAGAAAGCTCTCGAGCACAGCCTGGTGCGAACCGAAAAATCTTTTTAACTCATTTGTTTCTCTTTCTGATTCTTCTGTTTTGCGGTAAATTGCGTCAAAGTTTTTTGCTATCTTTATATATTTGAGAACAATTTCCGCTATATTCCCTGCCTGCCGTGAGTATGTTGATGAAGTAGTATCCCCCACTTCTTCTGCAAAACGATCGCTGTCCTCAACCATAAATTTCAAATACTCCTTCATGTCATACCTCCTGTATGCTTCTACCCCAAACGGAGATTTTTTATCAAGAACAAAATTAAGACGATTGTCAACGCGAATTTTAGTGCCAAGCGGTCTTGCTCCATCAATCACCGCCTTGAGCTCTTCAAGTGTTTCTGCATCTTGAAGTTTCGGCATTGCGCCTGCCATATGTCCGATCGCGGTTTGCTGGGCACGCGCCCTATCGGTGCCAGTTGCGATCGAATAGGTAATTTTTTTGTCCTTACCGCGCTTTTTTGCATCTGCCAAACCCTGCTGGCTTAAAGAAAGCTGCTGGTCAGTTTTGCTCGGATCTTTTTCCTTATCGTTATGCCGAAACATCTCCAAAACTACCCGAGTTTTACCCGGCATTGATTCAATGCCTTCTTTATGAAGTTCCGCACCTGCCTGATTTCCTTCCGGTATTACGTCTGTACCTCCCATAAAATTTAATTATTAAATAATTCTAATTATACCATTCTCAGCGTCCACTTCCACCATATCGCCAGTTTTAAATGCTTGGGTAGCAATTTTAGTGCCGATGATACAAGGAATACCAAGTTCCCGAGACATAATTGCCGCGTGACAGAGCATACCTCCTTCATCGGTAATTATTGCCGTCGCCTTTTTCATTATAGGAATAAGCGAAGGATTTGTAGAAACAGCCACTAGAATTTCTCCATTCTCAATCATTACATTGGCTGCATTATCAGACAACACGAGACGAACTTTTCCTTTTGCTTTTCCAGGATTTCCAGTAACACCTTTTATTTCATTTTTGACATCAAGAAAAGATGGCTCGACCCATGATAGGTATTCTTTGGGATTTTTGGTATATACGACAATTTTTGATTCATTTTCACTAAGATAAAGAAAAGTACTGCCGAAATCAGCAGATTTTTTTCTTGCTTCTATTTCTTCTTTACTAATATTGTTTTCCAGAATCTCTTCTATCAAGATATATGGGAGCATTTCACTATCAATAGTCTGTTTTTTTAGATCTTTTTTTGCTGCAGGAATAAGTAATTCTGAAAAAATTTGCGGATAATATGAAGTGGAGCGCAATGCAATAGCTTTCTTTGACAGTAATGATTCTCTGCCGTATTTTTCTAGCAGTACATCGCCAACAAAATAAGGAAAAATTGTGCCGGTAAGAGCGACTTCTATGCACAATTTGAGAGCTTGTTCCAAATCAAGGTTAGACTTTGCAGAAATGAGTTTTTTAACATTTTTGTTCCTTGTAGCTCCTTGATCCAGAATTTTTTGACACAAAACAGGGTCAGCAGCAATACGATTAATGTGGTCAAACATTCTATCCAGCGCAACTTTCTCTCTATAATGACGAATCATGCCCCTTGGATATTCAATAAAAAAACCTTTTATCAATCGAATACCTAGAAGGTTTTTTATTTCTTCGGAATCGTACCACTTGTTCCAAACTGAAGTTTCAAAGAGATTAAATGGTCTCGATAAATAATGCTGCCAGCTCACAGCTTTGATTTTATTTAGAAAATCATTGTCCATAATTATTTTACAATTCTCACAACACCCCTGTTAGCATCCACTTCAACCATATCGCCATCTTTTAGAATCTTTGTTGCGATTTGGGTACCTATAACACAAGGTTTTTTAAGTTCTCTGGCTGTAATCGCCGCGTGACTCAAAATACCTCCCGCATCTGTAATGATTGCGACAGATTTCTGCATTAGTGGCAGAAATTCCGGTCTTGTCATTCCTGTAACCAAAATATCACCTTCATTAAAGATTTTGTATTTAAAAGGATCAAAGATTATTCGCACTACCCCTTTAGCATAACCTTTGAAAGCAGCTTGACCATGGATAACATCTGTCTTTTTGACAGTAGAAATGATTTTGAAGATCTGTCTCGCCTTTTTTCCTGTATATATCGTTAGTGTTTTTTTGTCAGCAAAAATAGTACTGAAAACATTTCGTTCTTTTAATACTGTCTCGCTCGGAAGATGTTTGGTCTGAAAAAATCTATCTAGTTCTTTTTGGGTAAGGCAAAAAAGCGATTCTTCTGAATAGGAAGTGGTTTTTGAAATTTGGGCTACAATTGACCTTACGAAATCCTCACTAACTTTGAATACCGGCTCCGCATATACTCTTGCCTCTTCAAGATGATGAAAATACTTTTTGAGCTTGTCCTTCGGAAGATAATCAACGATATACTTTACTGAAATATGGTAGCTATAGTAATCAGTAATTGTATTCCACATTTTATCGTAAAGTGATTTCTCCGGCTTCCAGTTTTTCTTATCATTTGTAAATTTCAAAAATCCATCTACTTTATTCTTTAGAGTTTGGCAAAGATTTTTAATATCAGAAATAGATTTACCATAAGCTGAAACGACACGGGCACCCAGTTCATCTCTTGTTTTTTGCGTAATCCAGCATGCGCTTTTACCCTTCTCAAAAAAAATAATTGTTTCTGGAAAAGGAACCTTGCTTTTAATTTTTACTTCCTTGCTGTATTGATTGGCAAAATGCGTGCAGGACAAAAACGACCATGTGCCTGCCCATACATTGATCCATTCCTTGCCTTTAATTTTCATACAGACGCTATATTATCACGAAAAATTAGTTGTTTTTGCTTATTTTGAAAATTGACCCAGTAGTGAATTTTGGCATTGGCTATAGCTGCAGTCCTCCTTAGGAGAACTGCGATGCCAAAATCTACTACTAGGTTGACCCCGTTAGAAGAAAGCCGCTTGCCGGCCGCCGTCAGAAGCGGTCTTCTAACGGGGTTGACACACGCTTAAAAACATGCAATAGTACGAGCTCATTTTGTTCTTTGAAAGCTTTGACCCCGATTCTCGGTGGCATTTTTGCGTTCAGGAACTTTTTTCTGCAACTCCAACCCAACACCCCACCCCTACGACCCCATGAACCCGAAATACATTCTCCGCCTCATCCGCCACGGTAAAACCGAAAAACAGGATGTGCCTGACCCTCACCGTCAACTCTCGCAAGAAGGCCAAAACCAGGCCCTCCGCGCCAGCAAAGCGATGGAAGATGATCCCATCACCCTCTGCCTTGTCTCCCCCACCGCGAGAACCAAGGCAACGGCTGATATCATCCTCGGCGGCCACAATGAGTGCGCCGACATCCGGGAATTCCCTGAGATCTACCCTGATCCAGGCCTTCCTGAAAACGACACGACCTGGAAAATGTTTCGCGCCGTTGGCAACAAGCCCCTCGCGGATTACAGCACGCACCCTGACTATCACCTGCTGGAGGCGATCGGCATCGCCTCGGCTGAAGCGATTGCGGAGCTCGTCGAGGAAATCGACGAAGACAATCCGTTGATTCTCCTGGTTGGGCACGCGGTGCTCAATCCGATTGTCGCGTATGCCATCGCAGTTGGCTGCGGTGATGAAAAGGCGGTCTCGGAAATCGAGCGCATTGATATGCAAGAGGGCGAAACTCTTGAGCTCATCGTCTTCGAAGACGACAACCGCGTTGAAGTGAAGGTGATTCACCTCCCCACGGCGGTAGCTGTCGCGCACTGAACACCAATCGAGTCAAAGCTCAATCCATTGAACTTGTTTGTGGAAACACAAACAGGTTCTTTTTTATTGGCAACGTAGAGTGAGGGAAATGGAAAAGTACTCTTTTCCATTTCCGAGCCGAGGAGCTAACAAAGTTCAATACTCCGCGGCTCTGCCGCGGTAATAAACGAGTGAAGCGAGTTCCAACAATACCTCGGGGCTCTGCCCCGAGGAGCTTTATTTAAAGATTCTTACGATTCCCTTCTCCGCCACGGCACCAAAAGATATTGGTGCTGGACTCCGCTTATCATAGTTGACTTCTAGATTTTGTTTAAAATTTTTAACTTTCATTTGTTTTTTTGATTATAGTGACAACTCCCCGCTCCGCATCCACTTCCACCATATCTCCGTCTTTCAAAACTCTTGTAGCTATCTTCGTTCCTATGATGCATGGCTTCTTCATTTCGCGGGCAATAATAGCAGCATGGCATGTGATGCCACCTTCATCAGTGACAAAAGCCCCAGCTTTTTGCATAGCAATTATTAAAGCGGGGGTTGTCATGGAAGAAACTAAAATGTCCCCCGTCTCAACTTTGTCGATGTCATACGCTGTCATTACTATCTTTGCAATCCCTTTTACTTTTCCTTTATAAGCTATGTTTCCTTTCAATTCATGAAAGACACTTACCTTCTCCTCCTTGAGAATTAGGTGTTCAAACAAAGCATAGTCACCTCCGATAGACACCATCGTAACGTCCCTACTTTACTTTTTAAGCTTGCCTCGCAAAAGATTTGAAACGTCGTAGTTTCTGAAATCTTTGTATGAAATGTTATAGTGCTTTGCGACCTCTTCAAAAAACGGCCTACATAATGACATGTACTCATATAAGACATCCGTCCGCATCGTTCTGAAGTAAACGAGCTCTTGTGTTACCGAAGACAAGTAGCGAAGCTCTGGAGGTATGAACGGTCTTCTGAATTTTTTCGTCTTTTTCCTATGCGCCTTAAGCCTAGCTCGTGCGGCTTTTAGCTCTTCTATCGTAAACCCCTCGCTAAATCCGTCTCGCGCTTTTATCCAGCCGAATTCCCGCCTGATCTTTTGAAGATCTTCGTCTGACGCAAGTGCTTTTTCAAAATGCGCATGGGCATTTTACTTTTTTGGATAACTAATATCCCCGATGAATTTTTCCTGGTCTCCAATCCTATATCTTGAAACTTCTTCTCTCAATCTTCTCGAATAAATATGCTCCAAAATATGGGTCGAGAAGCAAAACGCCCACATTGTATAAAGAGTTTCGGCAACTTTTTCAAATTTTTCTAATGTATCATCTTTGCTTTTTAGGATGGTCTTGAGCTCTTTTTTGCTTTTTTGAGAGAATTTTTCGCAAGACTTAACTATCTCAAACACAGTGTTTCTTTTTAGTTTTTTTTCAATTTGCTTTGCCAGCAAATCCCATCCTTCCATATTTTTGTAAAATGATCCCTTCTGAAAGATCATCCCCGGCCATGCCGCATCTATTCCAGCGCGGCGCATGTACTTTTTGCCGTTTCCTTTGGCTAATGAAAGTATGAAAGCTCCAAATGGCCTGTCTGCCCAATGCTCCCACTTGCGTTTGAGTACTTCTTTTTTTATTTTCTCCTTGTCTTTCATTTGATCAATCTAACAATCCCCTTATTCGGATCTATTTCCACCAAATCACCATCTTTTAAAACTTTTGTAGCGATTTTAGTTCCTACAATGCAAGGTTTTTTGAGTTCTCTGGAAACGATCGCTGCGTGGCTTGTTAGTCCGCCGGTGTCAGTGATTATTCCTCCCGCTTTCTTCATCAAGAAAACGAATTCTGGTGTAGTCATTGATGTTACCAGTATATCTCCTTCTTTAAAGTTTCCTGGATGGGAGGAATCAGCAACGATCACAACTCTGCCCCGAACAGTACCTTTTCCTTTGCTTACCACTATGCCTTTTATTTCCTTCACATTATCACCTGCTTTTTCCTCTACATATGTTTCCCAATAAAATTCGGCACTATCAGATATATCTGTGATATTTCCATTCTCAGCATAAAATCCGTAAGCTCCTTTTCTTCTTATTTTTATATCTTTCTTCAAATCAGTTTTTCCTGTAAGTATCTCTTCTATCTCAAGCTCTCTAAAGTTCAATAGATCATTTTTCTGGTATCCGCATCTCCTGCATAATTCACTAAGCAGTAAGTCTTTATAATGAAGATATATCCAGATGTCCTTTTTTCTGTCATCTTGCCATTCAATGCAAAAAACAATTCCTTCGGCAATATTTTTTACTTCATTTGGCAATTTGTATTTTTTTATAATTTCTTCTTTTCTTTTTTTTGTTTCTTTTTGGTGATCTTCAAAACAGGCTCTAGTATCGGGAGAAATTTCTTTTTTTCTGTTTTTGAAAAAGTTTTCATCGGCAATCAATACTTCTTTATAACTGTTTCTGAGCCAAAAATATTTCTTCTGATGAGTTTTCATATCATCAGTTTCAGCAAGCTCAATTTCTTCCTTTCGATAAAAAGAAGGATTTTCAGGTGCAGTCAGTACTTCCATTATATGATGTATCTCTTCTTTTGGAACACAGTCTTGAAGTTTTTCTTCAAGTAACGGCAGTGCTCCGTAATTTGCTAGTTCTGGCGCTGTCACATGAGTCCAAAAATTTATCGTTGTCTGATGCAGATCATGCCATAGCTTTTTAAAATCTTTGTCGCTTAAGTCTTTTAAAATAAGCTCATCGATTATTACCTCCATTTTACGGACTTGCTTAAGATCTTTCTGCCATAAATCAAAGATTATTTTTCTTTCTTCAAGAGGTATCATAAATTTTTCAAAAACACTCCTGCCAGCTTTTTGAATCTCGGAAAGCTTATTAACAAAGCACATCTGTCCTTTGCGATACAGCGCAAATCCCTTCGGCCACTCCTCTTTTGGAAAAGCCTTCCTAAAATAATTACGAGAAAATATTCCTTCAAGAAAATCAGCCATGTAGAAAGTCCGCATCGTAGACGGTCCCCATTTGAATATTTCTTTTTCTGGATCTAAAGGAAGTTTGTCCATTTATCTTTATATAATAAGTTTTTATTGCAAGTGAGATATATGATACAACAGATATTGAAAAAACACAAAAGTATGTTATAATCGCGATAATAGTTACGTTTTTTGAAATGGCACACCAAATATGGTGTGTGGTAAAAACTCAATCCCAACCCTGAACATCAGAACATCCTATGAATGAAGTCATCCTTGCGCTTGCCATGAAAATGCAGGCATATGTGGTGCAAGTGCGCCGCGAACTCCACCAGTGCCCCGAAACCCGCTACGAAACAACGACCACACGGTCCGTGATCGAGCGTGAGATCAGACAGTGCAAACCAGAGCTTGAACAGCTCGGCTTGCAAGTCAATGTCAATAATAAATCCAAAGGCGGTATCTGGGTGGACATCGTTATTGACCCGAAACTTGATCGCATCGCACTTCGCGCTGATATCGATGCCCTACCCGTGGAAGAAAAAACAGGCCTCCCGTTCATCTCTGAAAATCCTGGAAAAATGCACGCGTGCGGCCACGACTGCCACTCTGCGATGCTTCTTGGATTTATCCAACTCCTGGCAATGGGCGAAGTGAAGCTCGCTCACAACCTCCGGCTGATTTGGGAGGATGCAGAAGAAAACCCCGGCACAGCACCAATCCCAGAATCCGGGTCAGAACTCCTCATCAAAGACGGCGTCATGGAAAGTGTGAAAGCGATTTACGGGCTTCACATCTGGAACAACCCGAACAACCCACATGCGCTTCCCGGCGTCTTCTCTTCTCGTCCGGGAGCACTCCTCGGCAACAGTGGGCGGCTTATGATGAAGATCAAAGCACGGGGAGGCCACGTGGCAATGCCTTCAAGTGGTGGCAACGCACTTCGAATGGTTAATGCGGTGATGAACCAATTTAACACTTTCTTGGCACGCAATATGTCACCGACAGATCCGGCAACACTTGAACCAGTCATCGTGAACTCAGGCAAAGCATCCAACGTCATGCCGGCTGAAGCGGAAGTGTGGTATGGATTCCGCACGATGCTTCACCGCGACAAACATCTTGCGATGATGGGTAAACTGGTCACAGAAGCAAAAGTTACTGTCGAGAGTATGGGTGGAGAGATCACTGAAACCAAAGTGATCGGGGGACATCCATCTCTCCTCAACGATCCGGCAAAACATAAGCTGGTCGTGGAGATGCTCAAAGGTGGAGAGCAGTTGGTAGAAGAACATCTACCGATTTTGGGCGGCGAAAGCTTTGCTCACTACCTCTACCACGCTCCCGGAGCGTTTTTCATGCTCGGCGCTTACACGCCAGGCACGGGAGACCACCACACACCCACCTTCTCGCCCGACGAGTCTGTGTTGTGGAAAGGAGTCCTTTACTGGCTCCTCCTCGCCATTCACTGATTCTCTCGGTGTGCCATCGTTAGTTAAACCGCAGCTCGACAAGCAATTGTCGAGCTGTTTTTTACTCATACACTGATTATACGCTATAGCGTATAATCAGTGTATGTTAGTTTCACTTTAATTTAATCTATTTTTATTTATTTGAGATCTATATCTAAGAAATATGAAATCATTGCTGCTCCAAAAAGAGGATACGGTTCCTGTTGAGCATATGCAGAGCGTGGGTCAGCATCAACATCTCGTTCAATTTCAAATATGCGCGGCTTTATCATATAGAGAACCGCGTCTTTTTTCATCTTTGCGACATCACTTTTATTTATCGGTCGGTAACTTTTCAAAATTAATTCTTCTTTCTCAGGAGGAAATTTGTCAGGTGGTATGATTCCTTTCTGAAGTCCTCGAGTCGGAAAAAGTATGTCAACTTCGCCTATAAAATTATCCAATTTATCATACTTGATGCTTTTTATGCCGTTTTTCTTTGCTTTTTCTTCAACATCTTTTGGTAGTGGAAAATGTCCCAGATCGTCTATGAAAAGCTCTATGCCGTAATGTCCGAAGATCGGCACCAGTGCTTTGCTCACGCGATTTATTTCAGGCGTACCATAAATGCCTACCTTTAATCCTTGAAGCGGCCGTTTCAAGAAATAAGCCATGATCATAATAATCCAAGGGCTTGCAATTGCATGCTCACGAGAGCCGCTGCCACAATTTAGAACGGGCACGAAAGAATTTTGAGCTGCTCTTTCTGCTGAATCATCATCAGGATGCCTAACAGTAATAAGATCTGAAAAACAGCTGTATTCTCGTATAGTATCTTCAAACGACTCTCCTTTTTCCATTGATAATCCTTTCTCGCCCATCACTCCAATCCATCCTCCGCCCATTCGAAGTATGCCTGATTGAAATGCGTTCATTGTGCGAGTAGAGGGTTGGAAAAAAAGTGTGGAAACGATCTTGCCTCTTGCCAAATTAGGTGAAATGCCATTCTTTATAAAATAATTCATTCTTCTGAGAAATTCGTCGTAATCCGCCTTTGTAAGATCAGATGAGCTAATGAGATGTTTAATCATGCTTTTGATTTTTAATAGTATTAAAATAGTTTATCACAAAAGACGCATGTATCGCGGACATTTCCTGTAAAACTTTTGGATCAACTCTGAAATCCGGAGTATGGTGATCTCCTCTTTCTATTCCTGCCTTTTCGTTTGCCCCGCCAACCATCATAAAAACTCCAGGAATTTGCCTGCCTCGCAACTCTTCCATATAAAAATTAAAATCCTCGCCGCCCATTATAGTTTCTTCTTTAAGTGTAGGGTTTCCTAAAACATCTTTGGAAGTTTGTTTTGCAATATCAACGAGTGCTTTGTCTCGATGGACTGTTGGACGATATCCAGGGGCCACAGTATAAGCTGCAGTCACTTCGTCCTGTCCACTTTCTTTTAAGACCTCGCTTACAACTGATTTGATCTCTGTAATTACTTCTTGTTTTAATTCTTTATATCCTTCTGATGTAATGCGGATTACCCACGGACTTTGAGCAGAAGACGGTAGTACGTTGGCACCGCCTTTCGGATAATCAACTCTGGTTGATGCTACCAACATTTCTCCCTTATCATGCTTCGGCTTAAAAACACTCTCAAGCTTAGTCTGAATTTTAGAAAAAATACTTGAAAGATTAGGGCTCTTGTAAGCATTCATGACATGGCCCCCTTTTGCCTGAAGAGATATATCTATCCTTCCGGAGCTTGCCAATTGCACTCCTTCTTTTACATTAATATTCCCGCGTTCCATATCTCGCATCACATGGAGCCCGAAAAAAGCATTTATATCTTTTCGAAGCCCCTGCTCTTCCAGAAATTTGACCATTTGCACTGCTCCGCTTTCTTTTTGATATGTCTGCTCTTCGCTTGGCTGAAACAAGAGTAATACATTCCCATCAAGTTCTCCCTTGTCTGCCATCTCTTTTAGAATCTTAGTTGCTCCAAGAAGTGATGTAGTGTGGATATCATGTCCGCAGGCGTGCATCACGCCGTCATTTTTTGATATGTGAGGATTTTTTTTGCTTTCAAGAATCGGCAAAGCATCCATATCAGCACGAAGCGCAATTGTCGGTCCACTTTTTTTTCCGGAAATTCTAGCAACAATTCCCGTGCCTTGGCTTTTTTTCTCTCCTTCGCGATTAAGACCTATATTTTTACCAACAACTTCAATTCCTAACGATTCAAGATATTTAAGCACTTTGCCGGAAGTTCTAACCTCCTGACCGCCTAATTCCGGATTCTCATGAAGATCTTCGTAGACCTTTTCCATCTCTGATTGAATTTCTGCCGCTCTTTCAACAGAGCGTTTTATTAAAGTCTCGTTATCATTTTTACTTTCAACTTGATTATTAAATTCGTTCATATTACTTGATTATATTAACAATATTTCCGACTTTTATTAAATGAGGTCCGTGATCAGATACTTTGGTTTGAATTGCTCTGACTAGATTTTTGGGATCAATCCACAACATTGAATGTGCTTTTTTATCTAAAGCTGGCTTGGAAAAATCCTCAACAATTAATTTTCTTCTACTCTTTGGCCCGTAATTTAAGATCGAATCCTCATCAGAAAAATTAGGACCGACGATCAAAGGATCTTCTGGACAATAAACTAATATATTTCCAGCATTTTCAGGCACAACCATATTTTTATTTTTATTTGCAACTCTAGAATAGAATTCTTTATACTCATCTGTCGTAAAATTAAAATTTAAATCTACTTTTTTTGCATAATCCATATTAACAGAAATTAACGCTTCTAGCCCTGGTGTAACGCCCTCTTTATCACTTTCAAATTTTTTCATTCCCTCCCAAATACCATCTGAAGATTCTTGCTCCCCCGTGATAAAACCAGAAATCCCAATTATATTTCCTAGTTTCTGTTTGAATTCTTGATCGTCTCTAAGTTTTGTCACTGCGTTATAATTTGAAGCAACACCCATAGACTGGCCTATCAAATGAATTTTTTGGAATTTTCCTTGCAAGGCATTTATTGCAACGATTGGCTCGTCCATCATTATGTCCGGGTCACACCCTTTAGCTGTTGTTCCTCCTATATGGTGCTCGTTTACTTGTAAAGCAATATCCATTCTTTTTTCAGAATTCAAAATATCCGCAGATAATTCACCGTTTGTAAGGGATGTGCCATTATGCCTAATTGTAAAAAAAGTGTAGCCGGCATCAAGAAACGCCTGTGTGTATATTTTTTCAAAACGTCCAGCATTTCCTCCGGGAAATCCGGGAGTAAACAATATTAGCTCTCCATTCGTATTTTTTGGAAAATAGATCTTTCCTTCAACTGGCATTAATTTTTCTTTCTCTTCAATTTCCGGTACATCAAGTTTCATCCAGTAGACTCCTTCTACATTAACTTCGGACCCATTTGCAGTCTTTTCATTTTCAATCGCAAACGCCATTACTACATTATCAATTCCTTTACTTCTTAAAGACTCGACTGCATTTGCTTCAGAAAATGCTTCCCATGATTTTTTTGGTTCTGATTCTATTTGCGACACAACCTATATTAATTATTAGTAGATGTTAATTAAGAATTTGTACGACACTATGATCCGCATTCACCATAACATTATCGTTATCCTTGAGAACTTTCGTAGCAATTTTTGTGCCTATAATACAAGGTTTTTTCAGTTCTCTCGCCACAATCGCCGCGTGACATGTAATTCCACCTTCATCTGTCACAAAAGCTGATGCCAGTTTCATTGCAGGAATATAATCAGGGCGTGTCATTACTGCAACCAAGATATCGCCTTCATTTACCTTGCCGGCATCCTTTACCGATTTAACCACCTTTACTTTACCAGTCGCTTTGCCGATACATGCTGTAAGACCTCTGAAGTCCTTGATTGCGGAAAGATCTCCAACTCCTAAAATTGTCTTTTTTACCTCTTCAGCTTTCTTTCCGAAACACGCTTCGTGTCCATATTTGTCCCAATAGAATGCACAAAGTTTTATTCTATCTTTCAGAATTTTTTGATCGGGTTTTGTTTTAAAAACAGCGCTCACTTCTCGTGGACTCATATATTTGAGCTCGTGAGTTGAAATACCTACTCTTTTTCCTATCTCTCCAAGGAGTAGCGCCCCGAAGTGGATTGCGAAAAATGTAGCCTTCTTTCTCTCGTCCTGCCAACGAGTAAAAAGTTCTGTCGTCTCAATGAGGTAAAGAGGATCCGGAGAAAGCTTCACTTTTTTCATCAGGTCCTTTTTTGCTTTCTTGTTTCTTGTTGGAGTTGTTTTAATCTTCTTCATTTCTTCATCAATATCAGAATGGTTCTTGATGAGCGCATCAAGCTCGTTATTAAAGTGTTCAACTGAAAGTATATGCGCGTCTACATAATTATTTCTTATCCAAAAATACTGTTTCTGATGTTTTGAGAGAAGCTTGTTTTTCTGTGCAGGATTTCGTTTTGCGCTTTTTGCGACTTTTAAAAGTGCCAGCTCAGCTTCGTTTATAAAAGAAAGATGCACCGGTGCAGTAAGTGTTGAGAAAAACTCGCTAAATCTCATTCCATTTTTTATTTCCAAACTTTCATATACTGTTTTTAATTTGTCGGCAATTATCTGATCAGTTCCCAGCGCGAAGCCGTCTATAAGAGAGCTTGAGCTGTTCCTGTTTAATGTAGTTTCAACGAATTTGTCATGAAGTGCTATTATTTTTTTATCAGTGAATTTAGAGAGATCAAGTTTTGAAATATATTTACAAATAGCTTCAAATTTCTTCTCATCTGGTTTCCATAGAGCCATGAGCTTTTTTGTATAATGTTTGTCAATGCTCCCTCCTTCAATTATTGATGTATAAACATTTTTGATGTCAGACATAGCAATATACCAATCCGCTTTATCGTCCTGGAAAAAACAATAATGAGCAGAAAACTCCGCGCCTTTCTTCCTCTTTAGATGAGTAACTATCTCTGCTTCAGCTATAAAATGTATGAAATAAGGCGAGCCGTCAAAGCGCTGGTGGTACCACTCTTTACCCTGCCACTCTTTTAAATGCTTATCTAAATGCCCCTTTATATATCTCATATTTTTAGCCTATTCTATGATTTCAATACTACCATGATTTGCGTCCACCACCACCATATCACAATCTTTCAAGACCTTGGTCGCAATTTTGGTGCCTATAATACAAGGTTTCTTCATTTCTCGCGCAACGATTGCGGCATGGCATGTGATTCCACCTTCATCTGTAACAAATGCCGCCGCTTTTCTCATAGCACTCATGTATTCCGGCCTCGTCATTGAAGCGACAAGAATATCTCCCTTTTTTACCTTTTTTAAAGACTCTACTGTATCGCATATTTTTACCCTTCCGCAAACTTTGCCGAGGGATGCAGGATCACCATATATTTTTTTGTGGAATCCAGATACATCATGGCTTTTAAAATTTTTGTAAATCTTTTTAGCTTCCTCACCTGTAAAAATTTGCCTGTCTTTAGGAAAAACAATAAGAAAAGATGTTTTGCTCCGCTTTTTTAGTTCTGGGATAATTTTTCTAATCTCTTTAGTATTATGTTCTATCTCGTTTGGCAGCGCGAACCGAAGCAAAGAAAGGGGCACACCAAGCCGCCTTGATAGTTCCGAAAGTATAATTTCCAATGTATCTAGATGAATAAGAACATTTTTTTTTCTCTCATCCTGCCATTCAGAAACAAAAGCCATTTCTTTTAGCATCTTTCTTGATTCAGAAGAAAGTTTTTTGACATCAAGTTTTTTTGGTCGCAATTCCTTTTTTCCGACAGATAAATGTTTTGCCATCGTCCGCACTTCTTCTTTTGAAAAAGTATGCTTGCCAGCGTATGAATTCTTGATCCATCCGTAACGCTCTAAGAAAATATCAATTAGTTCGGATTTAAATCCAGACTTTTTTATCTTAAGGAGAAAATCATCTGCTTCTTGAAGAAATGATTTCCTTTTTGGTTTTGTAAATGCAATATAATATTCTGAAGCCTTTTTTTTATCGCCAAGCTCTTTTTCCAGTTTTAGGCGTATCAAAGGGTCAGCAACATAAACGTAGCATTCTATCAAATGCCCAACACCGACAGCATTGCGAATATAATATAAAGCTAGTTTTAGTTTTTTTTGTAATTCTGCATCAGAGATAAGAATTAAATTTTCTTTTTTTGTCTGGTTCCAAAAAACGAGGGCTTTTGAAGCAGTATGATTTGCTATTTTTCTTGATTTTACAAGAAAATTTTTGTCCTTAGAAATTTTCTGAAGTACGATATTTCCTATTTGCTTGAGATCATCCACGAGATAAGAAAGTTCGCCCGAAGTCCCTTTGAGAAAAAAAATGAAGCTGGAGTAATTTTTCCCTAAAGTAGCCTTCATATCAAACCCGCTTTCACAAGCCGGAATAAGTATAAGAAGCGTGGTATTGAAACCCTGAATGTAGAATTCTTTCTTGAAAAGCCTTTTGATTCTTCTGTTCATTAGTTTAATTTCTTCACTATTCCCCGCTCCGCATCCACCTCAACCAGATCACCATCCTTGAGGACTTTTGTGGCTATTTTAGTGCCTATAATGCAAGGTTTTTTCATCTCGCGGGCCACTATTGCTGTATGGCTCGTTATCCCTCCCTCATCAGTTACGAATGCTGACGCTTTGCCCATACCAACAATATAAGATGGTGCGGTAGTGGGCGCAATCAAAATGTCTCCCTCATTCACTTTCCCTATCTGGTGCGCGTTCATTACCACTTTTGCAATGCCTTGTATCTTGCCTTTAAAAGCTATATTTCCCTTGAATTCCATAACCTCGCTTTCTTCCTCTTCTTCTAAGATAGGTCCGTTAAAAAGAGCAACCTCTCCGCCCAGATCCGCCATAGATATATTGTCGGAATATTTCCGAAGATTACCCTCTGCCAGGTCCTTAAAATCGTAATGTCTCATGTCAGAAAAATCTATTCCATATTTATCCGCGACTGCCATAAGGATAGGCCGTGCCCGATACATAAGCTCATACAAAATATCGGTGCGCAGTGTTCGTAGATATACAAGTTCTTGCGCGATCTCTACCAATTCTTTTAACTCTTTTGGGAACTTTGGCCTTTTGAAATTTGATCCGCCGGGCTCTTTCTTTATCCTTTCTCTTTCTCCCTTCAGCTCTTCAATTGTAAACCCTTCGCTAAAGCCGTCACGCACTTTTATCCATGCAAACTTTTCTCTAATCTCTTTTAGATCTTTGTGTCCGGCAAGTTCTTCAACAAAGTACGAATGCTCGTTTTTCTTTTTTGGGTAGCTTACATCACCGATATATTTTTCTATATCACCGGAATAAAATTTTGGCACTTCTCCTCGAAGCTTCTTTACGTAAAGATGCTCAAGGCCATGAGCTAGCCACACGAAGGAAATGATGCCGACAAGCACATCCGTCAGCTCTTTGAATTTTTCCATTACGGGCTTTTTCTCCTTTATGAGCTTCTCAATATGCTTCCTCTCATTTTTTTGATATTGCTCGCACTTTCGGACGATGTCATAAGCAGATGCGCCTTTTTTTATCTCTTTAGCGATATCTTCCTCAAATTCATCCCACGCCTTTTCACTTTTGTACCACTGGCCCCTCTGGAATAGCGAAGCACGCCATTCTACATCCATGCCTACAATCTTTTTCATCCATTTTCGACTTCCACCTCGAAACAGTGAAAGTATGAATGCTCCAAATGGCCTTGCTATCCAAGGTTCCCACTGATATTTAAGGACTTTTTGCTTTATTTGTTCTGGGGTCATACTTAATTAAGAAGTTTAACTATACCCGCCTCTGCCACAGCACCAAAAGATATTGGTGCTGGACTCCGCTTCCATCCTCTTTTGCCTCTCCTGTTTTGATTAGGATTTTTTCCCATCTGATTTTTTGATTATTGTAACCACTCCCCGCTCCGCATCCACCTCCACCATGTCACCGTCTTTGAGAACTTTTGTTGCAATTTTCGTCCCAATGATACAAGGCTTGTTCATCTCTCTTGAAACAATAGAAGCGTGGGATGTAATTCCGCCTTCATTCGTTACGAATGCCGCCGCCTTTTCCATTATCGGCACGTAATCTACCGATGTCATAGGCGCTACCAGAATATTACCTCTTTTGAATTTATTAAATTCATCTCTTCCGTGAACGATACATACAATACCCCTCACAATTCCTTTATTCGCAGAAATTCCCTGGATTTCTTTCACATTGAACTTTTCCTCTTTTTTTGATACTGATAGCGTTTTTACAAATTTTTCAATGGATTTTTTATCCAAAATACTTACATTTCCCTTTTTATCATTTGTCATTCCGGCTACTTTCCTGCCACAGACGATTAGCGGAACGTCAATTTTCTCGCCTTTTACAATTGATACCATTTCATCTGGCGTAAGATAAAAGCAGTCGCGCCAATTATTTGATCTTGCCAGCTTTGATATTTTTTTAAAAATTCCTCTTTGATTCAATGAAACTTCACAGAATACTTGTTTCCTGAATTCATTAAGATATGTAGCGTCAGCAAGAGCGTTCGCAAGAATCTGAATCTTTTTAGGAAAGCTTTTGAGAATTTCTTTTTTCTTTTTGATCTTATTTTTATGGATCTTATGAAGCTCTATCATCCGCTTTGCACAATCATTTTTAAGCGCATCATTCAGATATCTTTTTGCATCATTAATATTCCATGGCTCTTCGCAGTAATTGACAGGTATGTGCAGATATTTCTTAAGCCATATTTTTAGATATTTTTCTTTTGAAATTTTCTTTTTTGAAGACTGAATAATCTTGCCGATCTTGAGCATATCAAGCTGAGAGATAAAAAGCGGGGTATGTTTATCCGGATAAGTAATCTCTGCAATTGTGTGATCAATGTTCTTTTGAGCCGTTTTTTTCATCTCTTCCCTTAACACAGCAGAAACATGCCTGCCGATTGAAAATGTGATCATAAGAGGAGCGCAGAACAACCCGTATTGCTTTTGAAACCTATTTAGATTATTTGGACTTAGATTCTTATCGCAAGCATAAAGAGCTTTTAGCAATTTTTTTGAGTAAAGATTGAATCTTTTTTCAAGGTTATTAAGATTTTTATTTTTGAGGATATAATCCAAAGTAGCCGCATAATAGCGCTTTAGCTGTTTTTGCTCAAAAAAAACCTGACACCTTGTCCCGTTAAAAACAATTGAGACGGATGTGACTGCAGAGCCTATTCCAAACATTTTGTTGCCAGTAGCGTATCCGCGAGATGATAAAAATTGATGCCAAAACGGCATATTTCTTGTTACGCTAAAATCCCAGAGCTTATTTTTATATTTAACCAACATATCTGCCTATATTACAGCATCAATCTAACGTTGACAAGGTGTTAGATATATGCTAGTGTGTGCAGTCTTAGTACTGATCTTTGATAATCGCGCCAAAAGCGCCAAACTCTCGGCAAATTCCGAGTCGTTTTGTTATACGAGATCTGATCATCCAGCAATTCAGTCACGAAAGAAATCAATCCATGAAAAAGATCTACGCAGTTACGCACGGAAGGAAGTTGTTGGGCATAAATCCCCGTCTTGATCCTGCCGGCGAAGTGGAAATCGCGGCTCTCGCGAGCCGTGTTCCGACCAGCGAGAGCATGGTAGATATCGTGGTGGGCACCGGCGCTCGCTTCGTCCACACCTTCGATATCCTTGCCCGCGCCAAAAGCCTCAAGATCGCTCTCGCAGGCGTCCAGGTCAAATACTCCCCCATTCTCGGTTCCGCCGACAGCGGTAAGAAAGCCGAAACTGGATGGGATGTCATTCTCGCCGATGGCACTGAGGTTAAAGCCGGAGGATACCTCGGACTCATTGATGCGCCGGGCATCGACCTGTGGAAATTCCTCGAAGAGGGCATCAGCGACGGCACGCTCCTTATTACAGGCCGGGAATTCATCGGTGCGCTTGTAGGGAGCGCGGACAATGCCAAGTCGGCAGCCGTCTACGAGATCACCATCAACGACAAAGAATTCAAGGTCGCCGAGATCAAGTAACCCTCGTTCAAGTCCAGATTCTGGAGCCCGTTTCAATCCTTCACGGAAAGAAACGGGTCTTTTTTTTATTATCTCTTACTTTAAAGTCGTAATCGGACGGCTTTGGGTGATATAGAATTTTTTCTTTTCAAACGCCCACTCTATATCACATGGAAAACCGTAGTGCTTTTCTATGCCTAGAATAAGTTCCGTCAATTCTAAAATTTCTTTGCCGGTTAGGCACTGCTTGCTAGCTTTTTTAGCCGAAATATTTTTCCATTCGTTGGCTCCCTCCGCAGAAGCTTTACGCGAAGGCGAGCCGCCAGCCGCCTTTTTAAAAATCCCGCGTGATTTTTCTGAGATATTTATGTCCAAGATATTTCTGGGAGTTTTTTCTACTACATAACTATCAGGCGTAACCTGACCTGAAACTATCGCCTCTCCCAGTCCCCACGAACCTTCAATAATTATTTGATTTTTGTCTTCCGTGACTGGGTGCACCGAGAACGCGATGCCGGACTTTTCGCTGTTCACCATTTTTTGCACTACGACAGCAACAGAAATGTGTGTCTTGTGAAGCCCCTTCTCAAATCGGTAAAAAATAGCGCGCGGAGTAAAAAGTGAAGCAAAGCATCTCTTGATATTTTTTTCTAGCCCCTTGGAAGTAGTATTCAAAAATGTATCCAATTGTCCCGCCCATGCATGCTCCTTGCCGTCCTCCGCTGTAGCACTAGAACGCACAGCCACAAACTTGGCATCAAGCTTTGTAAAGCATTCTCTTATTTCTTTCTCCAAGCTCTTTGGCATTTTGCCTCGCATTACAAGCTCTTTTATCTCTTCGCTTGCCCGTTCTACAGATTCAATTTCTTTATGATTTACTTTTTCAATAATTGCATGAATCTCCTGAACGAGATCGTTCTCCGCCAAAAAATATTCAAAACCAGAGGAAAGGATAACAAAGCCGGGTGGAACCGGAATTTTTGCGTTCGTCATCTCCCCTAAAGAGGCCCCTTTGCCTCCTGCTTCTGGGGCATCATTTTTGCCAATATCCTTGAAAAACTTGACGTATTTGGACATACGGAGATATTACCACAAAACCCTCATTTTTAAAGCTCACAAGCTGACTAGCTCTCTTGCTGATAAGCTTCTTAGAGGTGTCTAAGTCCTGCCACTCTCACATCATTCTCAAGTCGACGTATTTCATCATCAATGCGATGTTTTTTAGCTTCTAGAAGTTTCCTTTTTTGCGTGATACCTGAAGCCACTATCTTGAATGATGCAGTATCTTTTTTTCGTAAGTCGGCAGAAACTATCTGACGATCTAGCTCCCGCATTTCCTTTTCAAGAATCATCTGATCAGCGCGTCTTTTTTCAAGTACTTTATTTTTAGCATCTATAATGACACTCCTATCTTGACTGCCGTATCCAGCTTGAGTATTGAGTACGACCTTTCCTTCTTTTTCTGAATAAAGATCGGCTCCTGACTTTTTTCTTTTGCCGTAAATATCGCCTAGAGACATGAGAATAAGTTAGAAAGTTTGTAAGTTTACCCGCCTAAATTTTTAAGCAAATTTTTTGGCGGGTGAATATGTTGGTAAGTTAAAAGTTATGAGTTATGAGTTATGAGTTATTTGTTACTTCAGAAGTAATGGGGTTTGTTGAAGCGAACGTTATGAGCAGGACCTGTATCTACACCTTTCTTCGCTAAAATCTCGCCCTGAATCTCCAAATGGTCCCTCTGCAACTTATGGAGCATCTTTTCCCTCTCAGCAAGAAATGATCTGTTCGAGTTTGCGGAGCGGCTTTCATTGTAAATATCTTTCTTGAGTTGACTTATCTGCCCTGCTAGATTTTCTTTATGGAGCATTAAGTGAGATAGTTGCTTCGTGTCAGTGTCAGCTTGTTTTTTGTCAGCAAGTTCTTTTTGGCCTTCCCATTCCTTACCAATCCTAACTTTTTTATCAATGTAAGGATTAGAACTTGAACTATTAATCTTTTTATTTATATCGTTTAGTGACATTTGTTTTGTTTTACTGACAAGCTCACAAGCTCTCTAGCTGTTAAGCTTCTTCCCGCTCCATCTCCACTTCGGCTTTTCTCCTTTCCAAACGCATATAACATAAAGAAGAAAGGTTTGCGCTAAAAATACCGGGGCGAATGCGATCAAGGTATCGCTTATGGAGTAAGAGTTCGCGTCAATAGCAAAAAAAACAGTAATATTTGAACAAATGTAAAGCAGAAGCACCCACCAGCCTTCTGGGGATGCCGGCGTCCAGCCGTAGCCATAGCTTTTAGCTTTAAACCATTTTTTAGGCGAATTTTCCTGCACAAGACAATTATACTACCCTATTGATGAAACGGAAACATAATAGATGGAAAACTAAAGAGCATTTACAAATAGAGCGTGTCATGATTAGATGATTTTAATAATGGTGAAGAAAAGACTCATAATATTTGCATCTGGTACAAAGGAGGGCGGCGGCTCGGGAGCGACAAACCTTGTTGAAGCGTCGCTAGACGGCCGTTTGCCTAACGCAGAAATTATTGCCGTTGTGTCAAATCATGGTAAAGGAGGTGTTGCAACTCATTGCAAAAAACTTCAAGTACTATTTATTCATTTCGCCGGCCCTTTTGATGAGATTCATTACAAAAAAATTATAAAAGAGACAAATCCTGATTTTGTGGCGCTCTCAGGATGGCTAAGGCCCATACTCGGACTTGATCCAAAAAAAACATTCAATATTCACCCCGGCCCGCTTCCCCGCTTTGGAGGTATTGGAATGTATGGCCATTACGTGCACGAAGCGGTAATAAAAGCGTATAATCAAGGTGAGGTAAAAAACACCGAAGTTTCAATGCATTTCGTAACGCCGAATTATGACGAAGGTCCAGTATTTTTTAGAAAAGCTGTCTCAATAATGGATGATGATACTCCGGAAACTTTAGCAAAACGAGTAAATCAAGCAGAACATTTATGGCAGCCGAAGATCACTTCATTAGTTTTAAGCGGTGAAATAAGCTGGGACGGCAAGAACCCTGAAAGTATTATTTCGCCAGTTGAATACACAATATAAATGGAAGAGTTATTAAAATACGCGGAAAAATTAAGTATTGCAGATCCTGGGCTTTTAGCTGAAAAACTTGAAACATACCTCCGCTTGCTTTTAGAATGGAACGAAAAGTTTAACCTGACCTCAATAACAGAACCGAAAGACGTCTGGATTAAGCATTTTTTGGATTCACTCACTATTTTGGAAGCGATTCCAAAAAATGCCAAGAAAATAATTGATATTGGAAGCGGAGCGGGGTTTCCCGGCATTGTTGTTGCGCTCGTGCGGCCAGATATTGATATGACTCTTATTGAAGCTATAGGTAAAAAAGTAAAATTCTTAGAGGAAGTCATCACTGTTTTAGAGATCAAAAATGCCAAAGCTGTAAACGGTCGGGCGGAAATTTTAAATAAAGAAAGGCATTATCGAGAAAAATATGACGTTGCGCTTGCGCGCGCCGTAGCTCTTTTGCCCGTGCTTTGGAGATACGCAGAGCCACTTCTGAAAAAAGGAGGAATTTTAATCGCCCAAAAAAAGTCCGGCGGTTCAAAAGAAATAGAAAAAAGTTTGATATCAAAAGTAATTCCCATAAATATTCCATCTCTTCCTAACCACGAGCTCGTGGTGATAGAAAAGCTCTAAAACTTTTTTGATAGATAACCATTCGCTTCTTCTAACACTTTCTGTGTCGGGGCGAAGTCAAGAAGCTTATATGCTTCCTCAAAAGAAGCCCATTTTGCTTCTTTGATCTCATCTGAAAATTCTTTTGGTATATCTATCCTACTATCGCGAGCAAACCCAAGAAAAAATACGACATCTTTGTCGGATTTTTCACCTTTGTATTCAAAAATATAATTGCAGAGAATTTTTTTGTCGGTAAGCCCTACGTCTCTAATCCCCGTCTCCTCATAAAGCTCCCTAAAAGCCGTATCTTTCTCACTTTCACCCACGTCCTGATGTCCTTTCGGAAAGCCCCAATAGCCTTTCGCCGAATCCACAATGAGAAACAGGAATTTATCGCTTTCCTTCCTTACAGCAATCACTCCGCATGCAAAGTCCTTTGGCATTTTTGTCATCACCTGATTATATCGTATACTGGATGCTATGACATCATTTGAGCCCCTAAAAAAATCTTTCAAAGGAGACATTGACGAGCTACCTGCAACCCTTCTCGCCTATTCGCGCGACGCCAGTTTGTTTGAAATAAAGCCAAAGGTGGTGATGTTTCCAAAAGACACTGAAGACGTTCGAGCTGTCGTGAAATTTGTGGCAGATAATAAGGTGAAAGATCCATCGCTTTCTATCACAGCGCGCTCGGCGGGCACGGACATGTCCGGAGGCGCTATCGGAGCATCTATAATTATGGACTTCACCCGATATATGAACGCAATAAAAGAAGTGACAGAAACACACGCAATCGCGGAGCCGGGATGCTTTTATCACGATCTGGAACGTGAGACTTTGAAGCTAAAGCGCATAATGCCAGCATATACAGCGTCAAAAGAAATCTGCGCTGTCGGTGGAATGGTTGCCAACAATGCCGGCGGGGAGAAAACCATAAAATACGGTAAGACGGAAAATTATATTGAAAAACTGAAGGTGGTATTTTCCGATAGCAACGAATACGAGGTGCGCCCTCTTTCCAAAATTGAGCTAGAAGCAAAAATGTCGCAGAACTCATTTGAAGGAAGTGTCTACAAAAAAATCCATGCACTGATTACCGACAACATGATAGAGATAAGAGCCGCCAAGCCCGATGTGTCCAAGAATTCCGCCGGATACTATCTCTGGAACGTATGGGATGAAAAGACGAATACTTTTGACCTCTGCCGGCTCATCGTTGGCTCGCAAGGCACCTTAGGTATTATCACGGAGATTACCTTCAAGCTCATACCTATCGCTCCTTATTCCGATGTGCTCGCCGTGTTTCTTCCTGATATCAAGCATTTAAGCGAGATTGTGAACGAAGTCCTTCCTATGAATCCCGACAGCTTTGAAAGCTACGACGATTATTCTATGAAGCTCGCGGTCAGATTCTTTTTTGATTTTTTCGAAAGCTTGGGATTCTGGGATACGATTCGCTTGGGCCTCAAATTCTTGCCTGAAGTGTGGATGATGGCGACAGGCGGCGTGCCAAAGCTTATTTTGCTCATAGAATTTTCGGATCAAAGCGAGGAAGCCGTCATTCAAAAGCTCAAAGCAGTGGAAGACAAGATTCGGCACTTTGGAGATAAGATGCACATAGCAAAAGACCAAAAGGAAGCCGAGAAATATTGGCGCATTCGCCGTGAAAGCTTCAATATGCTAAGAAAACACGTACACGGCAAGAGGACGGCGCCATTCATTGACGATATTGTAGTGAAACCGGAAGTGCTCCCAGAATTCTTACCAAAGCTCGAAAAATTAATTGCGGAGTACAAGCTCGTCTACACCATCGCCGGCCATGCAGGCAACGGCAATTTCCACATAATTCCTTTGATGGACCTTAATTCGCCTTATTCTACCGACACCATTTTGGAGCTTTCCAAGAAAGTTTATACCCTAGTGCACGAATACAAGGGCTCAATCACAGCCGAGCACAATGATGGCATCATACGCACACCCTTTCTCGCTCAGATGTATGGAGAGAAAATAATCTCGCTTTTCCAAGAGACAAAAAACATCTTTGATCCACAAAATATTCTTAACCCCGGCAAAAAAGTCGGCGGCACCTTTGAAGACATCAGGAAATATATAAAAAAGAAAAACTAAGATGAGAAGCAAGCCGCGCGGGCAAAGCCCGCGTGGCTTGCTTCTCAAATTTAATCAAATAGATTCACAAGCCAACCAAAGAGACTAAACACATCTTTGTTCTTGTCTGTCACTTTCTGTATGCGCTCCAGCTCCTTTGTGAGCGTCTTTATCTCCTTCTCCAGGCTTGCCTGCACACTAGCAGACGCTTCGAGCTTGATTTTTTCGAGCTCATCTATG
>Ga0209542_10002340_pt1 | contig 42601 bp, 49 predicted proteins | sample RifCSPhighO2_01_FD_184028 | JGI IMG/M metagenome (GOLD analysis project Ga0209542, IMG submission 184028) | Soil microbial communities from Rifle, Colorado - Rifle CSP2_plank highO2_0.1 (SPAdes) (version 2) | ecosystem: Environmental > Terrestrial > Deep subsurface > Rock core/Sediment ... | reverse complement strand
AGATAGCTGGTCTATTTATTCCAAAAGTTCAAGAAAAAGTGAGAGTTTATAGAAATACGTTGGCTGAAGCAGTTAAAGATAAAGATGCTAGGATCCAAGCAGAAGGAATAGAAGCATTTTTGTAAGTCATGAAAGTGCGGGAAAGCATCTCACCTCGCTCTAAAGAGCGAGGCTTGAAAAGAGACGCTTTCTAATCCCCGCACTTTGTGACATAAAAGGGCTGGATACTCCGTACTAAAGTACGGAGCTATCCGTCCTTTTAATGTATACTCTTTTATACTCTTTTGAATGGAAGGAATATCTGCTCCCGCACTGGACATTCCACTGGACAGATTCTCTTAAAGCGTAAGCTCAAGAAATTCTCTTGTTTTAAGCTCTATCATCATATATTTAATAGCCACTGGACGCACAAGAAAAGCGACAACGATCACTTTTCTGTGCTGAAATGTGGTAGTTTCCGCATTTCATGCACTGGACAACCCCGGCTAGAATATATAAACAAGTTCTAAAGTTAAGAATATTATGAAAATTCTTATAAATAATCTTTGGAATAGGCACATCATAACAGATAGATGTTCTAATCAATGATAACCACCATAACTGAACCCTATAAACCGGTACATATCAAATCCATCTTTCATCCACTTTTGAATAGATGGTTCTTCAGCAAATTCCAAGATTTCTCGCTGCCGCAATTATATGGAGTGATGGAAATTCACAGCAGAAAGAATGTTCTTATCTCTGCTCCTACCGGATCAGGAAAAACCTTAACTGCTTTTCTTTCGGTTATCAATGAATTGGTTGATTCTTCTGAAAAACAAATTCTGGAAGATAAAGTATATTGTATCTACATCTCACCGCTGAAAGCCTTAGGCAATGATATCCAAGTCAACCTGCTCAAGCCATTGCAAGAAATAAATGCATTAGCGGGAAAGGATTTAGGAATTAGGATTGGGGTAAGAACGGGAGATACCACGGCTGCAGACAAAGCAAAGATGCTCAAAAAAACTCCACATATCCTCATCACTACCCCGGAATCGTTAGCGATCATGATCAATTCTCCTAAGTTTAAAGAGAAACTAACTCAAGTGCAATGGGTAATTGTAGATGAAATCCATGCTTTAGCAGAAAATAAACGGGGAGTACATCTGAGCCTCACTATGGAGCGATTGCAGCGTTTGTCACCGGGAATGACACGAGTAGGATTGAGCGCGACCATTGCTCCTTTGGAAGAGATCGCAGGATATCTGGTTGGAAAAGATCGTGACTGTGGCATCGTTGATATTCGTTTTCTTAAAGAGATGGATCTGAAAGTACTTAGTCCAGTAAAAAGTTTGGTTGAATCTGATTACATGTTGAAACATCGTAAGATGTATGATCTGATGAATGAGTTGATCCAGGAGCATAAAACAACTTTGATTTTTACGAACACCAGATCAGCTACAGAGAGGGTGGTTCACACCTTGAAAGAAATGTTTCCACAGCAGTATCATGATAATGTAGCTGCACATCACAGCAGCTTGGGAAAAGAAGTGCGCTTTTCTACGGAACAGGCGTTGCGTGATGGAAGTTTGAAAGTTGTTGTATCTTCTACTTCATTGGAATTAGGAATAGATATTGGATATGTTGATTTAGTTATCTGTTTAGGAAGTCCAAAGTCAGTTGCTAGATTCTTGCAGAGGGCAGGAAGAGCAGGACACCAGTTGCATTCTACCGTTAAAGCGCGGATTATTGTCATGGATAGGGATGATTTAGTAGAATGTGCCTTGTTATTGAAATCAGCAATTGAGAAAAAGATTGATCGTGTGCATATTCCTACCAATGCCTTAGATGTTTTAGCTCAGCAGATTTATGGTATTGCTATCAACGAAGTGATGAATATCAATGAGATGTATCATCTGGTTACCAAGAGTTATTGTTACAAGGATCTGGAATGGAAGGATTTTTTTGAAGTGATTAAGTATTTGTCAGGTGAATATGTCAGCTTAGAAGAACGGCATGTCTATGCACGAATATGGTATGATCCGGAAACCGGAAATGTTGGAAAGAAGGGAAAAATGGCAAGAATTATCTACATGACAAACATTGGGACCATTCCAGAAGAGAGTTATATCACTGTAAAAATAGGCGAGCAGATAGTAGGAAAGATTGACGAAGGTTTTTTGGAACGATTACGGCCTGGCGATGTTTTTGTCTTAGGCGGACATGTTTATATGTTTAAATTTTCCCGAGGCATGACTGCGCAAGTTAGCACTTCAGTGAATAGGCCGCCGACTGTGCCAAGCTGGTTTTCGGAAATGCTGCCTTTATCATACGATCTAGCCATGGAGATCAACCGCTTCAGAAGATTGATGGAAGAGCAGTTCAAGGCTGGCAAATCTGAGCCGGAAATAATTGACTTTGTGAACAAGCATCTTTATGTAGACGAAAAGGCCGCGTATAGTATTTATCGTTATTTCTATGAGCAATATCAGTATAGTCAAGTTCCTTCAGATCGAAAGATCGTCATTGAAACTTACCTTGATCGAGGAAGAACGTATGTTATTTTTCAAACCTTATTTGGGCGGAGAGTGAATGATTGCTTGTCCCGAGCTCTGGCTTACACTATTGGTAAATCTCAGCACCGCGATGTAGAAATTGGAGTGACTGATAACGGATTTTATTTATCAGCGGAACAGAGTTTTAATGCTCTGCGGGCTTTTGAAGTGTTGAAGCAGGAAAATTTCCGCATGGTGTTAGAGAATGCTATTGAGAAAAGTGAAGTGTTAAGTCGAAGATTTAGGCATTGCGCGGCTCGGGCCTTAATGATCCTACGTTCCTATATGGGACAAACCAAGAATGCCGGCAGGATGCAGGTGGGAAGTAAAATCTTATTTAATGCAGTTAAAAGAATTAGTAATGATTTTCCTATTCTTAAAGAAGCCAGACGTGAAGTTTTAGAAGATCTGATGGATTATCCTAACGCTCAGAAAGTGATTGACGAAATTATTGCTGGAAGGACTACTATTGTTGAGATAGGTACAGAGATTCCCAGCCCCTTTGCTTTCGGCTTGATCGCAGGCGGTTATAGCGATGTAATTAGGATTGAAGACAAACAGGAATTCCTGAAACGTATGCATGAGATGGTGATGGCGAAGATTGCTCTTAAAGAAGGGAAGAAGCTGGTAAAGGAAAAGAAAGAGGAATTTTCTTATACTTCATTTTGGGAAGATTTACAGAAGAAACAGGATGAAGAAAAGGATTGGTATAAGGAAAAGTTGAAGTTACAGGTCTGGAATCTGAAACATGTGCCAGTATATGTGAAAGAAGAGCTGATTAAGTTGATCGATAACGGCTCGATGCGGAAGGATGTGTTTGACGAATGCAAGAAGTATAAGGAAGAAATTGAAAAAGAGTGGCCTCAAGAATTGAAAGATTTTGTACTGGGGAAGATGGCTGCGGTGTGATCTCTTCTGGCTAAAGATCTTCTAATTGGCTGAGGGTATAACTTGGGCGTTCATTCGAAGGAATGTTATGATAATCACAAAGACGTTTGTGTTCTTCCCATAAGAGTGTTGGTGAAGCAGCAAGCTTATCAATCAAAGTATCGGTGTGTCTAATTGCTTCGTCTATTCTTCTTTGCTTAGTTTCTTTTACTTCTTGTCTTGTTCTATCTTGCTGAGAAATCTTTGATCTTCTTGCTTCGGCTAGTTTTCTTGCTTCACCTAGAAGACGTTCACTAACTCTGTATAATTGTTTATCATTATAGAAACGTAGTGGTTTACCATTTAATTTTCCATGGTAACGGATACCAATTAAGTCTTCCATTCCAGCTCTCTGTTTGGGAATACTGTCGTAACTACCTAGAATACTTTCTGCTTGATAAGGAGTCATTGGAGTTTTGCTTCTTCTCATCTTATTCCACTGATATTGTGCAAGGGTCTCCCACTTTTTGAATTAATTTCAGCTACTTCGCGCCTGATCTGTTCTCTTTTAAGATCATGTAACCTGTCTACCATTTTAGACTTTTATACAGAATGAGCTTTATAAAACTTTCGCCCCATTGTAATCGCATAGTGGTGACACTAATTTATCAAGACCATAGCGTTTTGCAAAATTACTTACTCTAATATTTTTTTGCTTCTCGATTTCTTTCATCTTTGTAATAAATTCCGGCTTTAATTCTGCTGTCATAATCCAGCTAATATTAGGTACTTTAAATTATTTCCTAAATCTCAAACAACTCGCCCCACAAAGATATTATGCTTGTCCCTCACTATCTTAACCTTTACAATCTTTCCTTCTTTGAAAGGACAGCCAGGGATGGAAATATTCCTCCCTTTAGCAGCACCAATAGAGGAGTTAGAGAATCTGTCCGGACATTTCAATACTACCGAGACTACCTCACCTTCTTTGAAAGGCTTAGGCATATCTCTGGTCTTGCGGATGTTGAAATCGTCTTTATTCAGCTTCAGCTTGATATCGTATTTCTTTTCCCAATCATCAAGAAGCGCATAGAACTTCTCCCAGGAAATTTCATCAGCCGGATTTCTGCCAGTTTTGTATTTAAGAAAATTTTGTATCCCCAAGATCGGCTGCACTTCCAAAGACTTGATGAACAGAATAATTTTTTCCATCTCGTCTTCGTTGTAACCTTGAGTTAAGACTGGCGCAACAATGACTTTCAGTTTTTTAGAAGCATAAGCAATAACTTCCTTGACGTGTTTGACATTATAACTTTTTGTTCCGGCAATCAGTTTTGCTTTTTCTTCATCGATAGCATCCAGCGAGAGGTTTAATTGAAGTTTGGTATATTTTGAGATCCTGTCAATCATTTCTTTGTTGAGCAGAGTTCCATTAGTGTCAATAGAGATAGTATGCACATTTTCTATAGCTTGAAGATCAGCGAAGAGATGTTCCATATCGGCATAGAGGAATGGTTCCCCTTGCACTCCGATATGTATTTCTACTGGTTCGGCAACAAAATCAATAACCTTCTGTAGTTCTTCAACTAAATAATCTTTTTCTACCACGAAATCATGTTTTGTACTGGAGAGTCCTTCAGAAATAGAGCAGTAAACGCAATCAAGATTACAGGAAGTAACTGGTTTTATTTCGATGATGGATGAATTTCGGTAGACAATGCCAAAAGCAACATTGCCGATTAATGGGATGCCAGAATTTTTATGGATGTAGGTTACCGGATTGCCGGTCAATTTGTTTTTCAGATGATCAAAATATTTTGCTAAGAGAAAGGAAAATTTAGTTTCCGCTTTTTCTTGATCGATCTTATTGAATTCGATAGTGTGAGCATCGGGAAGGGAAAATTTGGCAATCTTTTCCACTTCTTCTGTGGGAATTTCTGCATAGAACAATCTCAGCAGATTAACTTGCAGATGTTCTCCTTTATCGTGGAAAGATAAAGTGCTGTAGTGGAGGGTTGCCATGTTATTGTGGGAAGAGGAGGTGGTCTAATGATAGACCGCAGCGTTGTGGATGTTGATATACTAAGCCTGAGGAGGCAACATCACTGGATTGAAGAGGATCTGTGAGACTAAATGGAATCTCTGTTGGTTGATAGGGTAATCTTTCTTTAAAAAATCCCGTGAGCATATAGTGGAAAAAATTAGACCAAGACTCTTCACCATCATTTGAAGAAGTTATAACTAAACCAGCTTCTGGTAAGATTCCAAAATCTCTAAATGCTGGGATACAGCTTCCTGAGTAACAACTGTCATTAATGAAGATAGTTCTACCAGTTATTTCTTTGAGAAATCTTGCTAAGTTTTGATAAGGGATTGGATTTTCGGGGTGTGGGCAAAAACTACCCTGCAAACCGTGTCCACTATATACGACTACTGCATCTTGTGGTTTTTCTGTAGCATTTACTTCTTGAACGAATCTTTCAATAGTTTTTAATACCGATTCATTTGTTGAATGGTTACAAGTCCAGGTTTTCTTATGATCGAAGCCAACTTTATTAAGAAGATACCTTCTAATATAATCTACCTCTTCTACAAATCTTGCTTCATCTCCAGCAATCAATAATGCAGAGGTGTTTCTCATTACCATACTAGCTTATTTTGCCTATATTTTATAAATTTTATAGTTGCAGTAATCAATTAGTGGTGAATTGAGCGGATAGTTGCCTAAGCAAAAGGCTCAAGAAAACTTTATAAAGTTCTCCAGCCATAAGTAGAAACATGCAGGAAACAGTCAATATCCATAAAATCGGGCGAGAAGTTCTTCACCAACTGGAAGGCTTCAATAAAAAAATATGGGATGCACTCTCCTTTAGGATGATTCATGCCATGGTAAGCCAGGAACCAGTATTAAAAGGCTCCTATCAGAAGACTAAGGAATATAGGAAACAACGCTGGGAGAAAGCTTTAAAACAAGCTCATGGCAATAAAACAAGGGCATACCAGCTTATTGCATCAGAAAAGTTTAATTGAATATTGGCCACTTAATAACAGTAAGGTTTAATTCTTTGCAAGTGTTCTCAAAAGCGGCGTCTCTGACTACTACAATATTGATTTTTAGCTTCCAAAATCCGTAAATAATGGGGGCATCTTCGTCATTTAAACTATGCTTCTTTCCAATTTCCTCAACTATTTCAATATCATTTTCAAGAACAACAGCCGGTGATTTTTCTATCATAAATTCTTCAAGGATTCTATCAATCTCCTGATCTGCTTTCTCTTCAGAATATCCATAATAATTGATCAAAACACCCTTACACTCACCAATGCACTGACTAAGGGTGCAAAGAAATTTGTCAGGGAAGGAATATCCTCTTTTCTGAAAATATTCCTTGGCCTTTGGATAAAGAACCAGGTCAACCAGAACATTGGTATCTAAACCATATTTGGTGAACATCTCACCGATAACGCCACTATTACTCAAAATAATACTCTTTTTAGCCATTAGCGCTCCAACAAGGGAATTTATATATAAAATTTTAGTCAGTCCGGGTGTTTCTCTTAATATATATTAAAACAGCAACAAAGTTTTAAAAGAACGGAAACTCTCAAGTTAGATGGGGGCGGATGCAGCTATACTTTCACAGCAGATTACACCATTCACAATGGAGAATATAAAGATAACTCTCGAAACTTTGTACGATATTCTTCGCAATGAGAAGAAAAAGGAGGATTTGCAGAAGCTGGAAAGTTCTTTTTTCTTTGATGTAGTAGCGTATTTGAGAGAAAAACAAGCTTTGTTAGAGTTGAAACGAGAAGGGGAGAATATTTTTGCTGCTGGTGAGAAGGAAAAACTAGAGTATGAGCTGCGTAGTATCCGACGAATTCTCAAGGAGATCTATGAAAAGCGAGAAAAGAAAATTATCGATATTGCTATGAACAGAAGCAGAACTGGTTCAGATATCATCGATACTAGTTCGCTGCTGCGGGAAGAGAAGGAATTTTATACTCTCATCTTGCAAAATCTGGATATTTTCCGAAGGGGAGTTTTGTTAAATTTATTTCGAGCAGAATTGCCTTTTGTCAGTGGTCAATTGCAGCGAGTGGAAATTACTTTTGAACAACGAAAGGAGCAAATTAAAGCTGAATTACGGCAGCAACAAAGCGAGCAGAACGAAGAAACAGAAGAACAAAAACCCGTTCTGCAAAAAGTTGTAATGACCAAGATCCGCTTCACTCATGCCATGCCTAGCTTCGTTTGGAAGGACATGAAAGTCTATGGTCCTTTTGATGCTGGTGAGGAAACGGAAATTTTCCCAGAGGTTGCTGATTTGTTAGTGCGGAAAGGCCGAGCCGAGAAGTTGTAGATAGAAAAAGAGGATGTGTATGATGCAAGAGGATAATTTTAGTTATAATTTAGCATCAACAGAAGTATCGAATGAAAACAGGGTAAAATCTCTTCGTGAGACTGCCCGTAGATATAGGGCGGTTGCCTTCATCTCATTGGTAGAAGCTGCAGCTATTCCCTATGCTGCAGAAAAATTCTATCAGATATTTCCAGAGCCCTGGAATAATACTGCTTATAGCGGCATGCTCTTGTTAGAACTGCTGGTGGTGGGAAATTTCCTGCATTCAGGATATAACTGGTGGAAACACTCCAAGCAGGCAGGTGAATTAGAGAAGATCATTGGCGTTGGAAATAAAAAATAATCTTCCATCTTATTGGGTTAATTTTTTAAAATAAGCAACATCTTTACGCCTATGCTCAAAAAAATTATCACTGCAGATAATTCAGAATCCTTCATGAATGAGGAAGTAGGCGAAAGCTATCACTCACATACTGGCGGAGTAGAAGAAGCATTAAAAAAATATGCTGTCCCCTGTAGGATCAAGGAGTTAGCAAAAACAGGTAAAATAAAAATTCTGGACGTCTGTTTCGGGATGGGATATAATTCGGCCATGGCTATCTCTGTCGCCTTAGAAGAGAATCCTGATTGCGAGATTGAAGTGGTCGGTCTGGAATATGATCAGGGCATCATCTCTCGGATCCAGGAAGTCAATCCGCCGATCGCTTTTTTTACTCACTACAAGAAGTTAACCCCGCAAGCTTTAGAGTTCAAAGAAGGGAAAGTTTCAGTCAAAGTTCTTCTTGGTGATGCTCGTGAAACTTCAAAAACACTTCCAGAAAATTATTTTGATGCAGTTTTCTTTGATCCTTTCTCTCCAAAAACTGCGCCGGAGATGTGGCAGGAAGCATTCTTTGCAGAGATGTATCGAGTTATGAGAAATTCAGCAATTTTAGCAACCTACAGCTGTGCGAGACTGGGAAGAGATAATATGAGCAAAGCAGGATTGCTGTATGATGATGGGCCGATTTTAGGGCGGAGAGGTCCTGGAACGATTGCTACGAAGTGGGTTTGATTCATAACTCTTATAAACAATTCCCTTGCCTAGAATTTTCATGAATCTCCAACCTGATTTTTGGACTAATGGTATCATCTTAGGGGAAGAGATATCGCGGCTTGAGTATTCTGCAATGAAAAGATTATGGGGAGATCAGGCCATGACTGATAAAATTGACACCTATGTGCGAATGTCAAACCCTGTCATCGCCAGAACTTATCAGGAATTAGTTGCTCGGTTCTTACAACATCCGCAAGGGAAAGAGATAATGCTTATGGAGCAAGGATTTGGGCGTCATTGGTTCAGGCCTGAAAAGATTAGTCCTCGTTTAACTAATTTTATTGCTGGACTTGCTGCCGATCACGAGCATTTGCAGGGGTATTTTGAAATGCATTTTAGACCAATGCACCATTACGAAGGAATAGAAGAAAGAGCCAGAATAAGCTTTCGGAAATATGGAGATCTATTAGTCGGGAATGAGATTTCAGTGCATAGGGATAATCTGGATTTTTTTACCTCTAATATTGATTATCCTAATCAAATCTTGGTTTCAGCAATATGCCATCCGGATGCTGTACAAATAAGAAGTTAGGAATAGTAGGTAGTGTTTTTTTTCTTTTTGTTGTTTTCGCAGGGAAACATAGAAAAATTTACTTTTTCTTGTTGTTTCTGAAGGAAACTAAAAAAGAGATTTTACCTCTTTTTGTTTCTTCCCCTTTTTCTGACTATCTCGAGGCGGTCTAGAACTTCTTTTCCTTGGGGATTATCTCTTTGATATCCTTCTAATACTTGTTCAAATATTTCCGGGTAAAGATCAATATGAGTTGTTTCCAAAGCTCTATCCAGCAAAAATAAATCAACTGCTTTATCTTCCGCTTTTTCAGAAAAGAATGACAATCCAAAATCAATGAAATTTACTTCGCCTGTTTCTTGATGCTTGATCATGTTTGAAGTTGTCAAATCGCTGTGGATGATATCTGCTTTATGCAATTGTCCAATCCGTTGCCCTATTTCCTGAGCTAAGTGTTGGAAATTATCTTCTTTTTGCTGCAATGCTTCTTTGAGTGTTTCTCCGGCAACAAAGTCCATCACAATCGACATTCTTTTATCCGAGAATTCTCGTAAGTGGGGAGCTGGGAACTGCAGGTCTTCCAGCTTTTGTAAGACTTTTGCTTCTCTACGGGTTCGGAATTGGCGCAAGGATTGATCTAATTCAGGATGCCGATAGGCTTTAGCCAAACGTTCCTTAATGATAGTATTATTTTCTTTGTAAATTTTTGCTTCTGCGCCTTGTGCGAGGAGTTTCATTTCTACTAAGAAAGAACACTGGTTTTTATACTTTACTCAGAATAGCATCAATCTTCTGCTTCAGCATAGGCTTGGGCATAAAACCGACAATTCTCCCTACTTCCTCACTCTGATGGAAAATAATCAAACAGGGAATGCCGGTAACCATGTTATTGCTGGCTGGCTCAGGATGATCTTCGGTAGAAATTTTGGCAAATTTTAGTTTTCCGGCATATTCTTTACTGGTTTCTTCAAATACTGGTGCTAACATGCGGCAAGGACCGCACCAAGAAGCCCAGAAATCAACAATTACCGGGAGCTTTGATTCTAATACTTCGCCTTGGAAGCTTTCTTCGGTTAGCTCAAGTACCATCCGCTCTTTTGAGAATAACTACTATATAAATATTCGGTAACAAAAACTTTATAAAACCTTTCCGCCTAATAGAAAACAAAATGGTGAAGAGGTCTAAGTCAATTTTTGTATGCATAGCTTTATTCTTGTTGATGCCTTTAGCGGTTGCTCAGTCTGAAGAATTAGAAAATGATTGCATCTATTATTTTTATGGGCAAGAATGTACTGATTGTGCTTCGCTCGATCCTTTACTGTTTGGTTTAGAACGGGAATATCCGCATCTGCAGATAGAACGGTATGAAGTATACCATCACTTCCAAAACTTTGAATTGCTTCAGGCTTATTATGATGCCTATAGTATTGAAAAAAAATCCAGATCTATTCCGGTCATGTTTATGCAAGGAAGTTATTTAATTGGTTCAAAGTCAATTTCATCTCTACTGAAAGAGAGAATTAAGGATAATAGTGATCCTTCCTGTCCTTCTTTATCTCCCGATACAGCTGTAGTAGGCCTTCTCGGGGAAGGAGAGTCGCCGAATGTGTTAAGCACCTTAACCTTTTCCTTGGTTACTGGCGATGCTTTACGCACCATGTTTGCGCCGGGAATGTTAGCGTTAATATTACTGCTTATCGCTATTTTGTCGGCAACAAAAGTAAAAGAAGAAATTATTAAGAACACTACCTATTATGTTTCGGGTGTTTTCTTAGCTTACCTCTTATTTGGATTAGGTTTGCTTTCTTTCTTTTATAATTCTCAATTACATTATTTCTTTTACAAATTTGTAGGGATAGCAGCAGTCTTATTTGGTTTGGCGGGGGTGCAATCATTCTTTACGACCTGGGAAATAGTCATGCCTCGGGATTTACAAAATTATGTGCGACAGGCACTAGGCTTTATCCTTTCACCAGTAGGAGTTTTTGTGGTGGGTATGGTGGGGGGTATGTTTACTCTGGCCGGGGTAGGTAACTCATTTTATTTGTTGCGTGATTTGTTCATAGGAGACTTCATGCGCGGGATTGTTTTACCTTTGATGCTTTATTATAGTGCGGTAACCTTGCTGCTCTTTGTGGGCGTTGCTGCGTTGTTTCACCTTCTCCGTTCTATGTTGGAACATGCTATCGAAACTCAAGAAGGATCATCAGATGTAAAACGAGAACGATGGAGAAAACATTACCAAAGAATGTTAACATTCTGCGTAAGGGGGACTCTTTTTGTGGTAGGATTAGCGTTGGTGTTTCTTTAAATCAAAAAGCAGGGATATTTAGAATAATTAGTTTAGCTTGTTCTTTGGATCAGGAGCCTTAATTTCAGGCATAGCAAAAGGATTTCCACTTACAGCACTTTTCCCTTCATGCTTTGCGCTGAGTAGGTTTAATCTGTTCCCTATCATGGCCATGGGCCTAATTGCTGATTTTTCCAGCCATCGTGGAGAATAATCTGTGAGCATTAAGATTCTCTCTGCAGTATCGAAATTTCTCTTTAGCATTGCAGTTATATCGTTAATCGTTTTTAAGGAAGTTTTTCCTCTTGATTCAATGACTAGTTTTTCTTTGTAATGAATAGGGAAGGCCCCTTCTTCTAATTCTATTTCTGCAAAGAGTTGAATTCCCGCTCCTTGAGAAACCACTAATGGATGATGCAGTGCTCCTTCATACCAGAGAGCATCCATGTTTTCTCCAGTTTTAACTCCAATTGCGAGAGCTTCTTCAGGGATGGTACCGTATATGGCCTGGAAGTAGGTGGGAAATTCCTGTCCTTCCTGGGATATTAATGCTGGCGAACAGCGTTTTATGAGCTCAAAACAATCGGAACAAGTGCCTTTAACTAAATGTTTGATAGTGGGGGGTTTAAGACTTTGCGCCACGGAAGCTTCAAGAGAGCTTATTCTCACGGGGGTGGGTTTACCTGGTTCAAGCCCGTCAATGAAGGTAAGAGCGGCCATTAAACGCTCTACCATGGCTTCTTCGGTAGATTGTATGTATCGATTCAGAATCAAAAAATCCTTCCAGTCTTCACCTGGATGAGTAATACTTTCTCTCTGATAAACAGTATTCTCCAGTACGGCTTCGTATCTTGGCAGAATGATTTCCATTTTTTAAAGTTATCAAATCTATTATATAAATATTCCCAGAAAAAGTATTAAAGGAAAGGTTCTTTAGCATATAATAATGGTTTCTCTCTCGAAAATTACAAAAGTATTTTCTCTTCTGGAAGAAGATCATCCTCTCACCATGCTGGAAGAGCTAGGGCATTATACACCATTTCAGATGGTAATTATGACTCTGCTCAGTTCACGTACCCGGGATTCTACCACTATCCCCATTGTCAAAAAAATGTTTGCAAAGTATCCAAATCCTGAACATTTTGTAAAAATGGATACTCAGAAATTAGAAGAATGGTTGTATGGCATTGGGTTTTACAAAGTCAAAGCTCAGAATGTCAAAAAGTTAAGCAAAGTGATTCTGGAAAAATATCATGGAAAAGTTCCAGATTCGTTTGAAGAATTAACTTCTCTTCCCGGCGTAGGAAGAAAAACTGCTAACTGTGTTTTAGCCTATACCTTCAAGAAACCAGCAATTGCTGTTGACATTCATGTGCATCGGATTTCTAATCGGCTGGGCTGGGTGAAGACTAAAACTCCCGATGAGACGGAAGAAGCATTGCAGAAAATAGTTCCGAAGGATTCATGGATTGATGTAAATAGATTATTTGTCGGACATGGACAAACTATTTGCCTTCCTATCAATCCGAAATGTACTCTTTGTCCGATTCGGAACTATTGTGATTATGGAAGATCGTGGAGGGATATTTAGATGAGTTTAGATACTTTGCCAGTTATTGAAGATACCTCAGCCAAGCTAGTAGTTAGGGAGAGAGCAGAAATTACTTTCAAGAGCGGTAAAAAAACTTTAGCTTATGTCGCGGGACTTACTCAGGATAGTAAGTTGATTTATGACTGCGATGCCGTTAGAGCTGAAGGGAGATGGTACATAGAAGTCCAACATCAGACCCATACTCCGCTGCGTGAGATTACGACCTACATTCCTTTACGTCCGTTGTTAGAGGCGGTGAAATGAAACGAGATCTGGAAAGAATAGACCGACAACTAAAACGATTCTCTCGACGATCAACAAAAGCTCCTTCTGACTTCTTGGAAAATGAATTACGTAGATTAACTAATTGGTATGCAGTTTTTTCTCGATTACGGGATTTTGAAGCTACTACGCCTTTTTTTGCCAACTGTGTAGAAACGTTGGAGCGAGAGTATCAATGTTATTTTGAAAGAGCTAAATTTAGACGGAGACTAAAACCAAGCTCTTTTTGGAAATTTACCTATGCTGGGTGTAATGGACAGATAGAAGGTTTTCTGGAAGAGCAAGGCTTAGATGTTGCTTTGCAGAAGTTATATCGCTGGCCGAAAACTATTGAAAAGAAGGAGTTATCAAACCCTTTGCGCAGGTATTTTATGGGCATAGGTTATCTGCATCAGTTAGATGATGATACGCTGACTGTACATCCTAATTTTCTCTTTGCTCAATTAGGCACACAAACAACCTTCCGTACTGCCGACTCTTCTTTTCTCAGCAGGGATTTAATTCGTTGTCCTTATCATGAGGCACAGTATGATCGTGAAGAAAAATTATCTGATACGGAATTATGGAATTACTGGAAAGATCTGCTGGCTCTTTCTGTAGGAAGATTGCCGCAATACATATATTATTCTCCGGAACATTTGCGTGGGAAAGATTCTTCGGAACTAGTGAAGAATCGTTTGCGGATAGGAAGACGATTTGTTCCCAGCAGGTATGTGGAATTAGAACCAAAAATCGATAGGTTTGAATGGTATTTCCCTAGGCTTTTAGAATCTTCACCGTCTTTACGACGGCGGCGATAACCCAGACTGTATTAAGAACGACGAAAGGCCAACTTTGTAAAGTGTAGGCATAATACATCAGCAATCCAGCACCAAGAATGTTGAGAAGATTATAAGGAATAGTTTCAGAGTTTAGTTTTTTATAAAATTCGTCTAAAATAAAGGCAACCAGAATGCAAACTACCCCGATAATTCCGGCTACAAGGCTCATTTTTTCCTCTTAGTTTGTTTGGCTAAGCCTAGAAAGTGTTCACCTAGCTGTTTTACTAAGATTTTTTGTTTTCTTGAAGTTGTAAGTAAGGCTTGCAGATGTTCTTTATGCGGCAAATGTATGAAATGCACTGCTTCTTCCAGTGGCGCTTCTTTTTGGAGAAGGCTATTGATATGATGATATTTGTAGGCCAGGGATTTGATGTTCTTTTCCAGATATTTGATATCATGAAGAAGGTGTGGTGTATTTAGAAATTCATCATTGAGAAGAAGATTGGTAATGTAGTGTCCCTTTGCTATATTGCCGTTAAGAGTAGTGAGTTTTAATTCGATAGTGTAGCGGCTATATTCTTGTAACTTTTGGTTTAGTATTTGGGCGTCTTCAACTTCCTTGAGCTTTTGCTGGAAAGCAGCAAGTTTAGCATTGATTTCTTGTTTTTTTTCTGCTGACAGTTTCTGCAAGAAGGGGAGGTTCTTATTGGTGTTTGCTTTAATCGGTTTGAGCCAATTCTGCTTGAATTTCTGTAATTCTTCAGAAAGATTAGGCAGGGAATGAACCTCTTTTTTAAGCTCACGTAAATCCATGATAAGGAAACGGTTTGTAGATATATAAACGTTATGCTTACGGAGCCGGACTACAGAGAAGTTTGAATAATTCATAAAACTTCTCTAAGAGACTGTGAAATGGCGGAATTTTCGCTTAAATAAAATTTAATATTATCAAAAATTCCTTTTTTCAAAGTTCTCTATAGAATAGCCGAAACTTTTATAAATCCAAGCTCAAAATAAGAGTTAAACAATATTCATATCCTAGGAGGATTCCAGAGAATGTTCTACAAAATCAAGGTCAAGGATCACGTCAGAGTACCGCCAAAGATGTTTAACCTTAGCAAGAAGGAAGCGGTCTTAAATAATATAAAATCAAGTTACGAGCATTTTGTTTCTAAGGAATTAGGCTTTGTCGTCAATGTTATTGATGTGGGGGAAGTTAAGGAAGGAGTTATTGTTGCTGGTGATGGAGCTGCGTTCTACGAAGCAGACTTTGAATTATTGACTTTCAGACCAGAATTAAATGAGTTAGTATATGGGACAGTTCGAGATATCACTGATTTTGGTGCTTTTGTAGATATGGGTGGAATTGACGGCATGGTGCACATTTCCCAGAGCATGGATGATTATGTCTCTTTCAGCAAGGAAAAAGTATTACAAGGAAAGAAAACCAGCCAATCTCTGAAAGTAGGCGATAAATGCAAGGCTAGAATTATTGCGGTCAGCTACAAAGACATGGGCAATCCAAAGATTGGCTTGACTATGAGACAGGAAGGTTTAGGAAAATTAGAATGGCTGGAACAAGCGCCAGTAGCTAAAGCAGAAAGCAAGAAAGAGGGTAAGGAATAAAATGAACGGCGGTTATAGTGACATGGATGAAGCGTCTAAGAAAAAAATAGAACAATTTATCGGAGAACATCATCATCTTTTACCGACTAGATATACTGAAGTAGAAACACGAATGGCAGAATTAACAAGTGCTAGTTATCGTGCTGATAATAACATTAACTCTTTAGAAATAAGTGCTTATGAAGGTACAATGCCGAAAATAAATCCTACTGAATCTATTAATGATAGTGGTGTACATTCCGCCTTACTCAGAAATGATGTGGTTAGAATGTATGTTTCTGCTGATGGAAATCATGGTTTTGAGTACCTGGCAGACGTAAGTGGGGAAGTAGAAACAGGCGAAATGACTCTCTCTTATATTTTATTGGACGATAGACGAAAATATAAAGTAGAATTTGGAGTTACGAAAAAAGTAATATTCCCAGAGGATAAATAAAATGGCAAAACGAGAAGTATGCAGGAAATGTAAATTATTTTATGAGGGCGACACCTGCCCAGCCTGCGCTAGCAGTAGCAAGACCAGCACCTGGCAGGGAAGATTATATGTTGTGGATGTTGCTAAATCAATGATTGCAGAGAAAATCAGCATTAAAATGAAAGGCGAATATGCCATTAAGGTTAGGTGATTATTATGGATATTACATTTACGGAGAAAAAGGAAAATTCCCTCTTGGGAAGAACGGAAGTTAAGGGTATGCTTACTTTTGAAGGAGCAACTCCCAGCAATGCACAAGTTTCTGAAGCAATAGCAAAACACTTCAAGACCGAAGTAGCAAACGTAGTATTACGAAAAGTTCATACTAAGTACAGTAAGCATGAAGCTACGGTGGAAGGAGTAGTATATACAACTCTTGATGCTCGAAAGAAAATGGAAAGATTAACTCCACAGCAAAAGAAAAAGTTAGAAGAAGAAATGAAGAAAGCTGCTGAAGAGAATAAGTCAAGTCACTCCGTTCGTGACGTTCCTGAGGGAACGAAAGCGAAAGAAGCGGCTAAGAGTGAGTGATGAAAATCCCTAAGAACGTCGCAAAATGGACAGCTATCGCATCAGCAGTAGGATTTTTCGGTGGACCTCTTGTTTTCTCGTCTTATTTTCTAAGCAAAAGAGAAGAAGTATTGGAAAACTCTCCTACCTATGCTGGCACCGTAGATATCCAAAAACAATTACCTCAATATGAAAAAGATCTAGCTCGATGTGTTCCCAGAAACAAACATTCTCCGGTGCTGGAAGAAGAGCTTGACAGATGTGTTGAGCAAGCTAACAAACATGATGATTTAAAAAACAAGCTTGATAATTTAGGAAAAGATCAGGAGTATATTGCTACTCTGAAAAAGGCCGATACTTTGCAGTCGAATGCAGAATATTCCCGATCTCTTAGCCTCCTGTTAGCAATTCCTTTAATAATTGGAACTATTGCTTACACTAGGAGAAGAAAGGAAGAGTTTCTTGAAAAGAATCCTGAATATTTAAACAGATTAGAAGAATTGCAAAAATCAATCAAAAGGTGAACAATAAACATGGCAGCCCCAGCAAAAGGTAAAGCTCCAGCGAAAGGCGGAGCAGTAAAGAAAAAACCAGGCAGTCAGGTCTGGAAATTGTATGAAGTTCAAGGAGAGAAAATAGTGCGCAAGAATAAATTCTCGCCAAAATCTCCAGGAGACTTCATGGCTAACCACAGCGATAGATTAGTGTGCGGGAAAACCAAGTACACTGAGTACAAGAAGAAGTAATCTCTTTTTATTATTATGTCTTCTCTTACTATTGACCTGAAGGATTGCAAGACAGTTTTAGAATTTCTGGATAGAGTGGTTACAGTTTTGAAGGTTCTGCCTTTCTATGGAAGTAATTTAGAGGTGTTAGGGAAGACCATTTCTTCGTTAGAGAAACACGGTTTTCTTTTTCCGTTGAAAATTGAATTAGTGAATGTTAAAAATTATAAAGAGAAATGCCCGGTGGGATGGAAGATATTTCTGAAGTCTTTAGAAAAAGCTAAGGAAGAATATGCAAAGAAAAATATGGAATTAGAATATTCATTTGCAGATTAGATTAATTAATAAATACACATCTTCTTTTCTATCCATGCCTTTTGAACAATTAAAACAAGAATATTCTACTTGCAATAAATGTCCTGCACTTTGCAGTTCACGATCGCAGGTAGTGTTTGGCTCAGGAAATCCGCAAGCAGAAGTGCTGTTTATCGGTGAAGCTCCTGGAGCAAATGAAGATAAGCAAGGAATTCCCTTCTGCGGCATGTCAGGGCAAGTGTTGAATGAGTTATTAGCTTCTGTGGGATTATCGCGGGAAGATATTTTTATCACTAACACGATTTTGTGCAGGCCGGAGAATAATCGTAATCCAGCTAAAGATGAAGTAGAAAATTGTCGGGAGAGGTTGGATAAATTGATTGGAATTATGCAGCCCAAAGTAATTGTAACGATTGGCAATTTTGCGACTGAGAGAATTCTAGGAAAGAAAGGGATCACTACTTTGCGTGGCAAAGTGTTTGAGGTTGAAGGCAAAAAAATTGTACCAGTGATCCATCCTGCTAATTATCTGTATTCAGGGAGAAACCCTGAGATGTTTGCGCAGATGAAGAAAGATTTTGCAGTCGTTGCGGAAATGGTTAAAACAGAAAATAAAAATAAACAAAAAAAGTTGGGAGAATTTTAGTCAGTATAGTAACGCAAAAACTCAGAGGGAGTTGGTGCTAACCGTTCTTCCTGTACTTCTGCTCTTTTCAATCTGATCCACTCGTCAATAAAATCATCGGTGAAGACATCGCCTTTTTTTAGGAATTCCCGGTCTTTATCCAATGCACTAAGAGTTTCATCTAAACTTCCCGGTAAATTTCGTAATTGTGCATTACTTTCGTATACGTTGTCCTCGAATGGTTTTTCTGGATCAATCTTGTTTTGAATTCCATCTAAACCAGCCATTAACATAGCGGAAAAAGCTAGATGTCCAGAGGCCAAAGGATCAGGGAAACGAACTTCAATCCTGGTTGCTTTTGGATTCCCGGGTTCGTATTGTGGAATTCTGATTGCAGCGCTTCTGTTCCGAGCACTATATACCAAATTAGTTGGAGCTTCTGCGTGTGGAACAAGTCTCTTGTAAGAGTTTGTAGTTGGGTTAGTTATGGCACAGAGTGCTGCTCCGTGTTTCAAAATTCCTCCAATATAATGTAAAGCTAATTCACTTAATCCAGCGTATCCATCTCCAGCAAAAAGAGGCTTACCTCCATCCCATAAGCTTTGGTGAACGTGCATACCGCTGCCATTATCTCCAGTAATTGGTTTAGGCATGAAGGTAGCAGTTTTTCCGTAGGCTTGGGCAACTCTCTTTACAGTTTGCTTGAACCAACTTAACTGATTTGCCATTGTTACTAATTCAGCATATTTAACGTCAATTTCACATTGTCCTGCGGTAGCAACTTCGTGATGTCCTATTTCTGCTTTTATGCCGTTAAAGATAAGTTCTCTCATAATATCTTCTCTGAGATTTTCCAATGAATCGATTGGTGCTGGCGGAGCATATCCTCCTTTGGTTTTAGGGTGGTATGCTTTATTTTCGCCTGGCCTTCCTGCATTCCAAATTCCTTCATCTGAATCAATAGCAAAATGTGCTCTATGTGATTGTCGGTCAAAGGATACGTTGTCAAATACAAAGAATTCTGCTTCCGGGCCGAAATAAGCTACATCAGCAATGCCTGTTTCTTTCAAGTATTCGGCAGCACGCATGGCAATATTCATAGGATCACGATTATAACGTTTTCCAGAGATGGGATCTTCTACTCTGGCTAATATCCGTAATTTAGCTCTATCTTTCTCGGTGCGGTCCATAAAAGCAGTTTTAGGAAGGAGGATCATCTTCATATCACTTTCATTGATTGCTTTGTATCCGGTTAAAGAGCTCCCATCAAAACCATAGGTTACATCTTCAGATAAAAGCTCGATGGGAAGTTGAAAACTTCCTGCTTGTCGACCATAAATATCTAATACTGTCCTATATACAAATTCTAATTTATTATTTTGGGCCCATCCCCGTAAATAAGGCAAATCTTTCTCAGCACTTGCAAACGTTGTCATATTTCCACCTCTACTGGTTTTTCTTAGGAAAGAAAGAACGGGCTTATAACGTTTATGTATCTTGACTAAAGAGTAAGGTTTATATGGTAATTATCCTTTCTAGGTCGAGGTGATTTAACATGTTTGGAATGATTTGGTGGGTTATCGGCATTGCCTGCGCAGTGTGGGTGATTTATGATGTTGCGACTTCTCAAAAAAAGATGAAGAAGGAGCATAAGCTGCTCTGGATAGTTGCTGCAGTTCTGTTTAGTATCATCACCGCGATCGTGTATTATTTTGTGGTTAAGAAGAAGTAAATATCTTCAAAAAGATTTATATAAAATCAACCCTATTTCTATATCATGATCACTAAAGATATGACTATCGGCGAACTAGTACAGCAATATCCTTCGGTAGTGGAAATTCTGATGGATGAAGGTGTATCCTGTGTGGGTTGTGGAGCAGCGTACTTTGAAACTATCGAAGAAGGCCTAGCTAGTCATGGAAGGTCTGAAGAAGAGGTTACTGCGATTGTTGAAAAGCTAAATCAAGCAATTCCTCATGAGAGTGGAGACGAAAATCTTACTATCACTGAAAATGCCGCTGCGAAAGCTAAGGAATTATTAACTAAAAAAAATAACCAAGCCATCCGCATCGGGGTAAGTTCAGGCGGCTGCGCAGGTTTTGAATACCATTTCTCTTTTGAAAATGATAAGAGTGAAAATGATGTAGTCGTGGAAGTTGACGGCGTGAAGTTCTTTGTCGATAACGCTAGTTTAGAAAAATTGAAAGGCGCAAAAGTTGATTACGTTGATTCTCTGACCAGCGCTGGATTCAAGATCACCAATCCCAACGCAAAAAAGACTTGTGGTTGCGGACAGAGTTTTGCGTAGATTTCATTTCTGATAACTTAATTATATAATTAAAAAATAAAAATTTATTAAGTAAGTGCAATTTTAAGTTAAGTAATGTTTATAGTAATCGGAACTGATACTTATCTTAATGAACTGAAGAAGTGGCCAAAGGCTGATCAGCAAATTGCAGCTAAAATCCCATCACACCTTGTAGAGAATCCGTACGTTGGCCAACCATTAGGATACCCTCACCTACGGGAAAAAAGAATTGCTGGGCGTAGAGTATATTACCTAATCTATGATGATTTAAAGTTAGTCTTACTCGTAGCTACTAGTGATAAAAAAGATCAACAAGCAACCATAGATCATATTAAAGGAAATATAGATGAGTATAAAAAAGAAGCCATAAAAATATCTAGGCAAGTCTCTTAAAGCGACCTTGCTTGAGATCTTCAAAGCTACTAGCAAATTGTCTTATTAAGTCGAAGTCTAGTTTTTCCAACTGCTTTAGGTGCAGGTATTCTTCTTTAGATATAGTTATAGTTTCCATCTTATGTCTATTAAAAAGACTAATTTTATTTAAAACTTGCGGTTGCGGTCAGAGTTTTAGCTGACAAACCACTCTTCATGAACTAATTCTTTTTGGAAAGATTGAAGGTACAGATAACGGAGTTTATAAAAATCTATCGCCGCTTCTAAACTTTTCCGCCCCTCTTTATTTCCTTCTTACTCTTTCCGCAGTTCTTCCAAAGACATAAGTGCAATGAAGGAGTTTTTTAATATATCTCTAGCACCAATACAACATAAAAACATATAAAAACCCCTCTTATTTCCAAGACCCTATGAACGCAAACGAGCTTCGCGACAAGTATCTGGACTTTTTCAAGAGCAAAGGGCATGGCATCATCCCTTCCGCTTCTCTTGTTCCAAAAGATGACCCTTCTGTCTTATTCAACACTGCAGGAATGCAGCCTTTAGTGCCATATTTATCTGGTCAGCCGCATCCCTTAGGAAAGCGGTTAGTAAATATCCAAAAATGCCTCAGGACGGTTGATTTTGAAAATATCGGTGATAATACCCATCATACTTTCTTTCAGATGTTAGGAAATTGGTCGTTAGGGGATTACTTCAAGAAAGATGCTATCAACTGGAGTTTTGAATTTCTGACTGGAAAGAAATGGCTGAACATTCCTTTGAAGATGTTAGCTTTTACGGTCTATGAAGGAGACAAGACCGTTCCTCGTGATACTGAATCATATGAGTTATGGAAATCCTTAAGTGTTCCTGCAGAACGTATTGCCTTTCTCGGAAAGGATAATTTCTGGATTGCCGGTGATTCAGGACCTTGCGGTCCCAGCACGGAAATGTTTTACTGGACTGGCGAGGGGGAAGCGCCGAAGAAGTTTGATGCAAAAGATGAACGCTGGGTAGAGATCTGGAATGATGTTTTTATGCAATTGAATAAAGGTAAAGATGGCTCAATTAAACCATTGAAACAAAAGAATGTCGATACCGGTATGGGTTTTGAACGAACTCTCGCTGTATTAAGCGGCAAGAAAAGTGCTTACGAAACTGATTTATTTCAGCCAGTGATTAAGAAAATAGAACAGCTCAGCGGCAAGAAGTATAAAGATGCGCAGCGGGAAATGCGCATTATTGCTGATCACGTCAGAGCGGCTACGTTTATTTTAGGTGACGATAATGCCGTAACTCCTTCCAATGTAGATCGGGGTTATGTTCTTCGAAGATTAATCCGTAGAGCAGTACGATATGCTCGGCTTCTGGAAATGGAAGAGTCGTTGAAGGTATTAGCAGAACTGGTGGTTAAGGATTATGGAGATTATTACACCGAATTACGCCAAAATAAAGAACGAGTATTTGCAGAGTTGCAAAAAGAGGAACAAAAATTTGCTCAAACTTTAGAAAAAGGATTAAGAGAATTTGAAAAGATGGCTGGACAAGGCAACATCTCTGGCAAGGACGCATTTTTGTTATTTCAGAGTTATGGGTTCCCATTAGAAATGACGGAAGAGTTAGCAGATGAGAAAAAAGTGAAAGTTGATGTGGAAGGATTTTTAGCAGAATTTCAGAAGCACCAAGAATTGTCTAGAAAAGGAGCAGAGAAGAAATTCAAGGGAGGTTTGGCAGATATTTCTGCGGAGACAGTACGATTGCATACTGCTACTCACTTATTGAATGAAGCCTTGCGAAAAGTGATCGATCCGAAGATTAAGCAGTGTGGAAGCAACATCACTCCTGAGCGGCTGAGATTTGATTTCAGCTTTGACCGAAAATTAACGCCTGAAGAAGTTAAAAAAGTAGAGGACGAAGTTAATAGAGTCATTAAGAAACAACTTCCGGTTGTTTGCAAAGAAATGACCAAAGATCAGGCGGTCAAGATCGGTGCAGAGATGGAATTCGGCCAGAAATATCCAGATAAGGTTACAGTTTATTTTGTCGGTGATTATTCGAAAGAGTTTTGCGGCGGTCCTCACGTCAAGAATACTAAAGAAGTGGGAAAATTCAAGATTGTGAAAGAAGAAGCTTGTTCTGCTGGGGTTAGAAGGATTAAGGCGGTGGTAGTGTGAAAGGATTAAAATCGGTAAGTGTGACCTCTTTCAGGTTCTTGAAAGACTGGAACTAGTCGGCGTATGCTTGTTTCGTCTTCCTTCATATCTTTGAATTCATATTTGAGTCCCGCAACACGAAAACCTTCTTTTTCTTCGTAGATAATTCCCAATTTAAAATTGACGGGGTGGTTGCTTGCTACCACTGGAACTGGCTGTCCGTAACTTCTTCTGAAAATGTCTCTTATTTGTTCTTCATCAAGACGTTCTTTCTCAGCTTTCAAGACACAACAAATCTTTTCTGGATCGAATGCTTGCTGAGATACTTGTTCTCCTTTTTCTTCAGAGTAGAACCACTTCAATAATCGTCTGGATCCCTGACTAGTGTATCCATCTAAAAATATTTCATACACATCAAAATGTTCCGGCGCAACTACAGCAGCTTCAAGAGCGGCTTTAGTATCGAAGGTTAATACCATGTCTCTAAAGACGCAATTCTTTTGAAAGGGAAGGTTATTTAATTTTTCTTCGAGTAAACCTATTTTTACGGCAAATCCTTGTTGTCTATCTCCCGATATTCTTCTACGTTGATTCGTGAGCCAAGAATTGCCGTGAAGTGAGGCAGCTTTTTCCGTTTCACGCTGAAGAAGTTCAGTAAACTTCTTTCTATCGGTGATCGTCTGTCCGATCTTCAGATAATCAATATCTCCAGAAGGGGTAAGAGATTCAGTAAACATTTTAATTAACTCTCGTGTAATTATTTTTAAGGTTTTCTTAATTTCAAGAGAAAATGCAGAATTATTATTTCACTTCCTGGGTAGGATATTTTTTCTTCAGCCAGCCATGGATGATTTCTTTTACCACCGGGATAAATGAAATCACCACAATACCAATGATGACCCAGTTAAAATGTTCTTTCACTATTGGGATGTTTCCAAAAAAGTATCCTCCCCAGATAAACAAGCCGCACCAAGCTACGGCACCAATAATATTGTAGAAGGCAAAGGTAAGTGGATTCATTTTTCCAATGCCCGCAACAAAAGGAGCAAATGTCCTGATGATGGGGATAAAACGGGCAGCAATAATAGTTTTTTTACCATGCTTTTCATAAAATTGTTCGGTGTGAACCAAATATTCTTTATTGAAAAGAAGAGATTTTTCTTTTTTGAAGATTCTCGGGCCAAGATGTTTTCCTACCTTGAAGTTGACAAAATCTCCTAAAACGGCGGCAACAAAAATGATCAGCAGGACAAAAGCAATATTCAGGGAACCGATAGCTGCAAAAGCTCCAGCAGCGAAAAGCAATGAATCTCCCGGAAGAAAAGGAGTAAAGATTAATCCGGTCTCGCAGAAAATGACCAGAAATAAGAAAGCATAAGTCCAGAGATGATACGTATCAATAATTGCTTGCAGGTAGATATCTAGATGGAGAATGATATCAAGGAAGGTAAAAAAGAATGTTTCTAGCCCCATAATCGGTTTATGAGTGCCCTATTGATAAATTTTCCTCTTTACAGCCATAAAATATATAATCTAGCAAGTTTCTGGTCTTCAAATGAAAGCTTTCCATAAGTTTTTTGATCACACTGCAGATGTTTTATTTGTAGCTCGGGCTGACACCCTGCCAGAATTGTTCAGGGAATGCGCTTTAGCAACAGAAGAAACCATGGTTGATGTTGCTACGATTAAGCCGCTGCAGAAAATCAAGATTCTCGCGGAAAGCAAGGACGTACCAAGCTTATTACATGACTTCCTTGATGAACTGGTATTTTTCAAGGATTACAAGCAGCTCTTATTTAGTAAATTTGAGATCGAGATTGTAGAACAGACGGGTGGTTATTCCTTGACCTGTCTTGCCTATGGGGAAAAGTTAGATGTTGCCAGGCATGATCCTCGAGTAGATGTGAAAGCGGTTACCCGGCATGAGTTTGAAGTTGTGAAAGACAAGCAGAGCTGGAAAGCAAAAGTGTTGTTGGATATTTGATCAGGATTTTCTAGAGATTTTCCCCCTTGTTTCGTTGAATCAATTAGAATAAATAATTTAGAATAGCTATGGCAATCGAAGATAAAACCAGCGCATAATCAAGTCTTTTGGCTCCATGCTTACTAATTTTTCTGCGAAACATTTTGCGAACTGCAAATTGAAGGAAATGTTCTTTTTGAGATAATCCTCGTACTCGTTTCTGCGCTTTGGAAAGCAGGCAATCGTGAAAAATAAAAAACTGCATACGGTGTAAAGACACTAGTAGCAGGACTAGGTAAAATGGAAGAAAAAAGCCCATGAAAACTCCAAAAATAATTATTCCCATATGCAGCCAGAAGAGGAAGTCAATCAGTATTTTTTGCCACATTTTTACCGCAGTGGTGCATATGTAAAAAGCACATCAAATTTTTTGCAATGGATCAGCACATATTTGTATCTCTGGAGCATGTTCATCGGTTTTTGGATATAGTAGGACTGTCCGCCTTTTGTTCCCTTGAGCAAACCGAGACTAAGAATATCTGCATGCGCAGAATCGTTGGTTGAAAGATATACATACAAATCAGGCCCGGATTGAATTTCTATGTTATTATCAAAAAGCAGTATGCTTCTTTTTCTTCCCCGAGGTAGCAGGTATATCGCTCCCGTTCCTTTATGGATAAGGTCCTTTTTGATAAAATTACCTTTTCGTCCGCCTATTTTTCCAAACCAATTTGGATCTTTTTTAATTTGGTCTAGCAACTGCTGTTCCTTCCGACTTAAAGAAACTTCCTTCCCGAAAAAAATATCCTTCAAAGATTTTTGCTTAAGGACCTCGATCAGATCTCTGAATGTGTTTAGGGTAATTTTTACCACAACGCGGAGAATCTTTTTAATCTTTAAAAAACTAGCGAATGTGAGGATGCGAGATTTTCTACAAGCCGTTTATGAAAAGGTTTTTATATTCTTTTACAAATGGTGTACTTATGAAAAAATGGTTACTATTGCTAAGTATAGTTATTCTTGTTGCTGTCGTGGGATATATTTATTTTACTGCCACCAACACTATTGAAGTACAGGAAGCTTCTCCTTTGCAGATCAACGATGCTATGGGCACTATGTCTGCTGCGGAGAAGGAACAGTTTCAGAAAGAAGTAGATGAGATGAAAGAGAAGATTACAGTTATGAATGACATAATGACGATGGATATGGCCACATTACTTGCCCAAGGTAAGTTCAAACCTCGTGCCCACGAGGTTATGGGCAAAGCGTTATTGATCCAAAGCGGTGATTCTAAAATTCTGAGGTTTGAAGATTTTGAAACTATTAATGGCCCAAACCTGCATATCTGGCTTGCTTCTTCGTTAGGAGACGATGATTATGTTGATTTGGGGCCAATCAAAGCAACCAAGGGAAATGTAAATTATGATCTTCCGGTTGACATCGATACACAAAAATATAACAAAGTCTTGGTGTGGTGTGTACCCTTTAGAGTTTTATTTAGTTACGCGGAATTGAAATAAAGAGCAAGAAAAAACATATGTTAACAAAATTTCCAAGTATGAAAAAGAAATAGCGAATGAGATACTTTACTAATCTTACTTTTCGCGCGGATCGTGAAGTCCCTGATCTGGAGCTTGGTATTTTCCGGTACGTATCTGTCTTACCTTGTTTGCAAGGGTTAATGCTGCATTTTCAATCTCAGTGAACAAAGCTTTATCTTTATCGAGTTCTTGATGACTAGTTGCATAAGGTTGATACCATCCGATCCAAGTATCTATTTCTGCAGTGCTTCCGGCTGGAATAAGATCCATATCTTTTAACCAATCCGTAAGCATTCTGCGTAGATTTTCTGGTCCTGCAGCATCGCCGTGGGTAACGACAGAAAAAGCACGGCCAGCAAGATGCTTGGGGTAATCCCAACCCTTTAGTTCTAGTTTCTTAGCCATTACTGGATCCTTGCCGTTAGTGGTAGTTGGATCAGGATTGCCACCATCAGCACAGACTAAACGATCAATCATTAGTTTAAGACTTGCTGGTGCTTGGTACCAATGAACTGGACAAAGAATCATCACTCCATGCGCAGCAACCCAACGCGGAAAAATTTCATTCATCCAATCGTTTACTTGCCCGACTGCATGGTTTGGATAACATGAGCATGGCCAATGGCAGAGCGGCTGGGCGGTAGAAACGCAGGCTTTGCAAGGATAAATCACTTTATATGGTTCATCAGCGAGGGTTGAGATGTCTAGAAAATCGACTTCAAATTCAGGCAAGGATTCGATAGTTTTTTGTGCATGTTGTGCTAGACGCCTAGTCTTGGAAATTTCTCCAGGACAAGTATGTTCGCTACGAGTAGAGCCATTTACAATAAGAATCCGTGACTTAGATTTCGGATTTTTCTGCTGCTTTTCAGCAGCCTTAATTCTTGCTCGTGCATCAAGCCATTCTAAAGGCAGTTGCAAATCTGGTTTAGCAAAACCTTTTCCTGCCGCTTTTTTCCGCGGCGATTTACGGTAAGTGATGTAGCCGTCCCAAGCGGTTTCAAATACTTTCTCAAGTTCAGGACGAACTTTATCAAAAGCAGGGTCGTAATATCGCTCAAAGAAACGTTCGCGGAATTGTTCTTTGGTCAATGGTTTCCACTCTTCCTGGCGTCTTACCTCTGGATTACGCATATGTTTCATTCTTTGAAAGAGAATAATTTATTATTTAAACTTATCTTTTTGTAAAATCTTCTAAAGCGAGGTTTTTTAACTTTTAATTTATTTCTGCGGTTATGCCAACATTATTCTCATTAGCAGAAGAGATCCGCAAATGTACTGCCTGTCCTTTATGGAAAGGCACAACTCTCGCAGTTCCAGGGGAAGGAGCGAAGGACGCAAAGATTATGGTGGTCGGCGAAGCACCTGGGGCAGAAGAAGATCGTCAAGGCATACCGTTTGTAGGAAGATCAGGAAAATTCCTGGACAAGATGTTGGAATTGGGTGGATTGGATCGTAAAACAGTTTTTATCACCAACACCGTGAAGCATCGTCCTCCTTTGAACAGAGCTCCAAAAGCCAGTGAGATAAAAGTGTGCAAGGAGTTATGGCTGGATGAACAGATAAAAATTCTCAAACCAAAACTGATAATTGTATTAGGCGGAGTAGCTTTGAAAACGTTAGTTGGAAAAGGAACGGTAGAAAAGTTACATGGTAAAATTATTAAGAAGAACGGTCAACAATATTTTGTGACCTATCATCCAGCAGCTTTGCGCTATCCTGAAAATAGACAAAAGATGGAAGATGATTTTAGGAAGCTGAAGAAAATTTTGAGCAAAATTTAAGCAGAATACTGGTTTTCTTCTCTTTGATAAGGATTTCTTTTTCTTTCCGGAGCGTAATTAACAGTGAAAGAAGTCGCTGGGTTATACAATCCTAACTTTGTAGCGATGTCGTATGTTCCAGTTCTTTGAGAACCGTTATTTTGAGTTGGTCTTAATCGATACATACTCTCAGCCATTCCTTCAAGTTCTCCTCTTTGCCTTCGAACAAGATAGTCATTATCAATAGGAGCTGGCAAGTACTTGAAGACATCTTGTAGAGCATGTAATTTTTCTCTGGCGTACGCTGTTTCTAAGGAAGGTCCTTCTTTCATATTTTACTTTAAAAGAGTCCTTTTTAAAAGATTTTCTCTCAAAAAACTACCAACATAGAAAGTCTTAAATTCTTCTACTATTTATTCCCTCATCAAAAAGAGGTGTTGTCAATGAAAAAGCGTGTTAAACATTCTAAAGTAAAATCAAAGAAAAGAATGCCTTCTAAAAAGGTAAAAAATGGCAGTACTCTCAAAGCAACAGAACTGCTTCGGGAAGTCATTAATCTGATCGCAGTGTATAAGAAAGAAGCAAAACGGGATGTAACTACCAGGATTGATCCCGACACAGCTGATGAGTTATTAGAAAAACTACAGCTGCTGGCAAAGGCTCTTTAGAAGTTATTTAATGTAAAGTAGCGGGGGATGGATTTGAACCATCGATCCCTGGGTTATGAGCCCAGTGGGTACTCCTAGCTTCCCTACCCCGCTAAGATTATGTTCTCTAAAAAGCAAGTGCTTTAAAAAAGTTTGTTTTTTTATACTACAAAAAACTTTATAAACAATTCTTCTTTTCATCTCTTCAGTTATGAAAAAGAGGGTAGAGAGAAGTACACTAAAGTTAGTTCTTATAACTATTGGGGTAGTTCTTTTAGTGTTATTTGTTTTTATTCCTGTTCTCTTCTCGTTATTTGATGGTTCAAGATTAGGTAATGTAGCTCTCATTCCTATTGAAGGAACTATTACTGGTAATGGTGCTCAGGGTTTTGGCGCCTCTTCAGTTTCCTCAAAAGATATTGTTGAATTTATTGAAGAGGCAGAAGATAATCCCCAAATTAAAGTTTTACTTCTGGAGATTAATTCTCCGGGTGGTTCAGCAGTAGCTTCTGATGAGATTGCAGCTGCAGTAAAGAAGGCACGAAAACCAGTGGTTGCACTGATCAGAGAAGCTGGGGCATCGGGAGCGTATTGGATTGCTTCCGCTTCAGATTATATTATCGCTAACAGAATGTCAATAACTGGAAGCATTGGGGTTGTATCTTCATATTTAGAGTTCAGCGGGTTGATGGAAGATTATGGGGTGGGTTATGAACAGCTGATTGCGGGAGAGAATAAAGATATGGGTACGCCTTTTAAGAAACTCGCCCCTCAAGAACGGATGATCATGCAGAAAAAATTAGATACTATTCATCACTATTTTATTGAAGAAGTAGCTGTTAATAGAAAATTAGATATTTCTGAGGTGGAGGCTTTAGCTACGGGAGAATTTTATCTAGGTGTAGAAGCGCTTCATTTCGGCTTAATTGATGCTCTGGGAGATAAAGATACTGTAGAAGAGTTTATACAGCAGAATTATAACTTAGAAGATATCGATTATGTTCTGTATCAGCGTGAGTCCGGTTTCTTAGAAGCCCTTACTGGTGTATTCTCGGGGTTATCTTTCCATGTAGGTGAGGGAATTGGCTCAGCATTTGTGAAACAACAACTCCAGGTGTGGATCTAATGGAGCAATTTCTCAAAAGAAGGCTTAAAATTGCTGCTCTCATCATTATCTTTGTAGTCATGTCAGTGTTATCGCTGGATTTTAGAGGAATCACGGGAGCTATTGTTGCTGATGTTGAAGTAAGTGATGAAGTCCAGCAGGCTTTTGCGAATGGAGAGGAACAAGTTTCAGTTATCGTTCTTCTAAAAGATGACAAAATTGAAGATTTAAACGCGGAAGAAAAGAAAGAAGCCATACGGGAACAGCAGCAAGGGGTATTAGAAGGATTAGTTCAGGAAGATACCGTAGCAGCTTTTGGTTTGCTTACGGATGAAAAAGAGTTTGAGTTACAGCGCCAGTATGAAAGTATTAATGCTTTTGCCGGTGAATTGACAGAAGAAGGTTTGCAAAAGTTGCGCCGTGAAAGGGAGGTAGAATTGGTTGTGGTAAACAAGATTCGCCAGGTTTTTCTTGCCGATACGATCCCCTTGATTAATGCTAATGGTGTTTGGAATATTTCTATCAATGGGAAAGCTATTACTGGTGCAGGAGAAACAGTTTGTGTAGTTGATACTGGCATTGATTATAATCATGCTGCTCTCGGTGGCGGTCTTGGAAACAAAGTTATTACAGGCTATGATTTTTTTAATGATGATGCTGATCCTATGGATGATAATGGGCATGGAACACATGTTGCTGGGATTGTAGCTTCTACTGATAGCACTTATCGCGGAGTAGCTCCAGATGCTAAACTGGTTGCGATCAAAGTATGTAACTCTGGAGGATCTTGCCCTGATGATGATGTCCTGGCCGGATTAGAATGGTGTGTCAATAATGCTGCTACATATAATATTTCTATTATCAGCATTAGTTTAGGTGGCGGACAATATAGCTCTTATTGTGATGAGGAGCCTGATTTTGCTCCTTATGCTGAAGTAGTCAATCAAGCAGTAGCGAACAATATTAGTTTTGTTGCGGCTACCGGTAATAGCGGCCCAAATAGTATTGCTGGTCCAGCCTGTCTGCAGTCGGTAACTCGAGTTAGTGCTACAACGAAAGAAGATTCCATGGCCAGTTACGCTTCCCGTCATGCTTTTTTTACTGATACTGTTGCTGCTCCCGGCTCATCAATCACCTCGCTCAATGATGGCGGAGGAACAATTGCGATGTCGGGAACCTCGATGGCTACGCCTCATGTTTCTGGTGCTATTGCTTTGATGAAACAGTATTGGGAGGAAGCGTATCACAAAGCTCCAACTTCAGAAGAAGTTGAACAAAAAATGATTGCCTCGGGGTTATCCATATCTGATTCTTCAACTGATTTTACCTATCCCAGGATAGATGTTTTAGCTATGCTGAAACCATCACTTACTTTTGCTGATGCTTCTGAAAATGGATCAGTGCTTAGTACAACCATGGTTCAAATTGTGATGCAGTCAGACCAGGATCTTTCTTCTGCAGTCCTAGAATGGACTTATCCCAACAACAGCATGGTGAATATGAATATCGTTCTTACTAATCCACGGGAAGTTGCAGTAAATGTTTCTAACCTGGATAAAGGTATGCATAGCTATCGCTTCTCTGGAATTGATATTGGTGGGATGGAAGGAGTTAGTGCTTTGCAAACCTTTGTTGTTGATGATATCCCGCCAGCAATAGCGGTGCAGAATCCGAGTAACGGATTAAATATAACTGGGGAATCATATAATTTAACTGCTACTGCTCTTGATGCACATTCTTATATTGCTTCAGTATCTTTCAATGTAACCAATGATACTACTTCTTTCTTGTTGTCGGCAATAGAGAGTAACGGGGAATGGAAAGCCTTACTTAATCTTTCTGCCTTGAGAGAAGGAGAACACCTCGTGCTTGCTTATGCTGATGATTCTTTTGAGAACACCAATCAAAGCGAAGTGGTATCATTTATTCTTGATCGAACAGGTCCAGTAATTACACTTCTGAGTCCTGTTGCAAATAGCACTGAAAATTCTACTAACAATATTACTTTCCTATACAATGTTAGTGATAACTTAACTGCACTTTCTCGCTGTGATTTTTATTTGAACGATGTTAGCAACGAAACCATGATGGCAGTAAAAAATCTGGAAATTCAAACTATTAATAGAACTCTGCTCAATGGTAATTACACCTGGAAGGTTTCTTGTCTCGATGTTTTGGGAAACAGTGGAAATTCTGCACTACAACCCTTTCAGGTTATGGTTCTGGATCAGACTGCAAACCAAACTTCTAACCAAACGGACAACAACCAAACTGATAATGATCAAACCAGCAATGAAACGATTATTGCAAATCAAACCGTGTGGTTAAATCTGCCAGCAGCAGATTATCTTTCCTCGAATGCGATGGTAATTTTTAATTGTTCAGCCAACGGTAGTAATACTCAGGCCAATATAACTTTATTTGGAAACTGGAATAATGGCTGGCATGCAGATGAAACTACGTTGTTGAATGATTCGACTTCTGCGACCTTTGTTAAAACCGTCCTAGATGGTTCTTATAGCTGGAATTGTCTAGCTTACGATGCCGCGGGAAATTCTATTTCGGCAGCAGCAAATAAAACATTTACCATAGATACTAGCAAACCAACCTTAACAAATGTTGCGGCTAGTAGTATAGAAAAAAACTCAGCTGTGATCAGCTGGAGCACCAATGAAAAATCCAATTCGACCGTTCAGTACGGAACTTCGCCAGCTTTAGGTACAGTAAAAAGTATTACTGATAGCTCTGTTTCTCACAGCATTACCTTAGTTAGTCTCAACACATCTACGCTCTATTATTATGCTGTGAAATCTTGTGATAGTCTTGGTAACTGTAATGGCTCAGAAACTTTTACTTTTACAACCAAAGCTGAAGAGGCTAGTGTTTCTCCGACTCCAGCTCCTACACCTACTCCAACTCCTGATAGTTCAGCTGCAGCAAGTTCTGCTTCGGCTGGCGGAGGTGGTGGCGGCAGCGGAGGAAGTACAAGTCAGGAAACTGCTTCTGTTGGAGAGGAGGAAACTTCTTTGGAGGCTTTTGATCAGGCTGAAGCTGTAGAAGATACTCCAGCAGCCAGTGTAACTACTGCTCCTTACTCTCGAACTTTACTATTGGCTGGACCAGAACCAGTTGAAGTAAGTTTTGAAACTGATGATCTCCCGATAAAAAAGATTGCTTTAGTATCATCAGCAGAAAAAGAAGTGACTGTTTCTGCATTTTTACTTTCAGAGAAACCTGCAGCGGTAAGTCCTCTTGACAATCCGTATGGGTATCTGGAAATAACTACCACTCTTGCTGAGGGAGAATTAGAAGAAGCTTTGGTTACTTTTACTGTGCCCATGGAATGGCTCCTGGCACATAATTATTCTCAAAATGCAGTGGTATTGCAAACCTACGAAGGAGAGGATTGGGTAGAATTAGATACTAATTTAATTTCGGAAGATCAAGATACAGCTACTTTCCAAGCAAAAGCATTTCATTTTTCCTACTTTGCTATAACTTCTGGACAAGAAAGAGGATTTGGCAGTTTAATCACAGGATTGTTTAGCGTGGTAATTCCCGGCGAAATTAACGCTAAGGAGTATGTCTTATTCGCCCTGATAATGTTAACCGTCTTGCTTTTGATAGCCTATATTCTGGTAAGCAGGAAGCAAAGATATTAGAGTATAAAAAGAAACATTTATAAAATGGCAGAAATTTTGTGATGCCAGATGAAACGAAGCTCACGACGCTGGAAGAAAAAAGGCCAGATGCGCTGGAAGTGGCAGCGCAAGAAGTTGAAAAAGGCCAAGCGTAGAAGAAAGATTCAAGCAGCATAAGTTCTCTTGTTTTATTATCGCACTTTATTTCTTTAAGGTTCATAATTTTTATTAAGCACTTTGTTTACGTATTTCGAATGATTCGAAAAATCTACCCTACTCTTTCTGAATTGTGTGCAAGAGAACTCTATCCAAGAGGTTTTATTCTAGAAGAATCTTCCCCTTCAGTTTATTGTGGTGTTCCTAATACGGATTGCGAAAATAAAATCTGGACGAAGGATAGAACAATAACCTCTGGAGTATTTGAACAAGCACAGGAGATTATGCTAAAAGCATCGAAAAAATTTAATTCTCGTGATCTCCAATTGCAGTTGGAAGGGAGGGTAATTCCAGAGAAGTTGGTATATGATTGGAAAGACCTTGAAGTAAAAATTTTTGAGGTTGATGGGAAGTGGGCTTTAGTAGCACCTGATGCGTTGTATGCTAATCGAGCCTTGATAACGAAAGCGACTCGTAAAAATGCGTATCTATCTGATGAAAAACTCCCTTTTCCGGTACACAATTGTCGAATTGTTCTTCTTTGCGAGGGTATGCTTAATGATGAGCTGCCAGCATTAGAATATTGTGGTGCCCTTGATCTTGCTTCGTATCGTAAACTGTTATTTTCTCATAGGGGTGGCTCCCTCGATAGAGACCTTCCAGGGATTACGATTGTTCGTGAAAGTATTAATAGATATCAACGAAGCTTTAAGATAATTTTAGATGGCTTCACCAGACAAGAACAGTATTCAGTGGGATTAGATCCGTTGAGCTTAGTAGCTGAAAATAGAATAAGAAATATAAAATTATAATAATCGACAGGAGTGAATAGTTTCTTCCTTGAAATAAAGGATGTTGTTACCATTGTCTGCACTGATACTTCTTCCGCCAGGATTTCTACCCATGGTTAAGGTAATTCTATCTACTTCCATTTTACGAACATATCCAGTAAATTGGTATCCTGCTTCAGTAGACATATCTTCGTTGAGTTCAAAGCCTTTTGGGTCTACCGTAGGGGCAGGGGTCCATCCGTTATTGTACTCTGCTCCTCGAAACAAAGTAACTTCTACCAATTGTCCTAAATCTATCCCTCGCTTCTCATTTCATTAATTGTAACCATTTTTGTCTCACCATTTGCTCCGAGAAGTGAATCGTTTTTAAAACTTTAGAAACTATAGAGAAGTTTGCATAATTCATCTTTTTTGGCAAACTTCTCTAAGAGACTCTGTCACTGTGGTTCCGAGGTTGCTTTGGGCAACCTTTGCAATAGCCGTGATTTTGGCATTTTCGGATAATTAATTTGTCAAAATCACTATTTTGCAAAGTTCTCTATAATTTATACTACACTTAAGCTCTCAAAGATTTCGCTAACTCTAATACTTTTCTTGCATTGTAAGCTTCTGGATTCCAAGTAGAACCAAGATAATCTGTGGGATTCTTTCCTTCCAGTTCCGGTCTTTCTCTATCAAACCATTTTCTAATCCCATCATCATTGTATGCACCACGAAGAGTGTCCACTATTTCATAAATCAAATGTATTTGATCCAGAGTAGAATTTTCTCCCAATAAATTAAAATATAATCTTTCCTGCAAAACTCTCTCTAAATCCTGGACATCTTGTTTTGAAATGTTTTTCTTCATCTTATTCAATCTTTACATCTTCAAACCAGTCTTGGTTAATTATCTTGTCAGGAATGGTGTTGATATCTTCCTTCTTTCCTTCCACATAGAGATGCAAAGTCATTTTCTTATGGACTTTGTCAATGTCTATGTCGAGTAATTTGTATTTTCTAATCCCTGCAGCAAGGATAACTTCTTTGATGTTCACAATTCTCTGAGTTTGGATGGTTACTTTCTTTTGATAAGATCCAATGCCGTATCTTTCTAAAAAGCGATCACTAATCACCACGATCCAGACTAAAATATAGAGCATTAGGCCGATGGTATATTCTCCTATTCCAATAGTCAACCCGAAAATGGCAAAGGCCCAGATGCTAGCTGCAGAAGTAAGACCGAAAATCTTATCGTTTGTTTTGATTAATGCTCCTGCACCGAGAAACCCTATGCCGGTAACAATTGCAGATAAAAGTGGGATAGAATGCTCCAGTCCTAGGGAGATAGCGACGACTGCCAGACTGCAAGAACCGATGGCCACGAAAGTATAGGTTCCGAATCCAATCGGCTTGTGGGAATATTGTCTTTCTACTCCAAAGATAAAAGAGAGGATAAAAGTAATTAAAAAGCGCAATGCTATTACTACGAATCCCATAAATAAGTTTTAGATTTTCGACTTTATAAACTTATTTTTGATACCGTATGTATGTTATAATGTTTTGGTGGATGCTTCAGGGAATTTTTATCTTTTTCTCTTCGTAAACCCCAATATAGAAACATTTATAAGTAACTTCTTTCCCCACACTAAAACCATATGTATGCTCAATTAAGATTGAGTGTGAACGAGGTGATCCCATTAAGTATCAACTTGTGACAATCACAAAATTGCGATCGTATTAAGGATTATTTCTTAATTTCCGTTGTATTCCAATAGGAATGCTCGGAAATTGAAACAATTTCCGTTGATCCTGCGGAAGATTGCTGCTATGGGAGTCCGATTAAGCCATGCAAGTCAGAGGGTCTCTTCGGAGACACAGGCTGAATGCTCAGTAACACGTCAATAATCTGCCCTTAGATCTGGGATAACCTTGGGAAACTGAGGCTAAAACCGGATAGGCAAGGGATACTGGAATGTTCTTTTGCTTAAAGGCAACGTCTAAGGATGAGTTGGCGGCTGATTAGGTAGTTGGTAGTGTAATGGACTACCAAGCCTTTGATCAGTGCGGGCCGTGAGAGCGGTAGCCCGGAGAAGGGTACTGAGGCACTGACCCTAGCCCTACGGGGTGCAGCAGGCGCGAAAACTTTACACTGTACGGAAGTGCGATAAGGGGACTCCCAGTGCTCATGCATTGCATGGGCTTTTGCCAAGTGTAAACAGCTTGGCGAATAAGTGGTGGGTAAGACGGGTGCCAGCCGCCGCGGTAACACCTGCGCCACAAGTGGTAATCGCATTTATTGGGCCTAAAGCGTTCGTAGCCGGATTAGTAAGTCTTGAGTGAAATCGTTGCGCTTAACAAAACGACGTGCTTGAGATACTGTTAATCTTGAGACCGGGAAGCGTTAGGAGTATTCCTGAGGGAGCGGTAAAATGCTATAATCTCAGGAGGACTACCTGTGGCGAAGGCGCCTAACGAGAACGGGTCTGACGGTGAGGAACGAAAGCTAGGGGAGCAAACCGGATTAGATTTCGAGAAGTTTCTAAATCTCTTTGTTGTTTCTCAACAAAACTACTGACAAAGAAAATGATGGAACTTGAATTTTAACTCGACTAATTACCCGAGTAGTCCTAGCCGTAAACGCTGTGTACTAGATGTTGCGCATTCTACATGGATATGCAGTGTCGAAGCGAAGGTATTAAGTACACCGCCTGGGAAGTACGGTCGCAAGGCTGAAACTTAAAGGAATTGGCGGGAGAGCACTACAAGGGGTGCGGCGTGCGGTTTAATCCAACTCAACGCGGAGCATCTCACCAGCAGCGACGGCAGGATGAAGGTCAGATTAAAGGTCTTACCTAACGAGCCGAGAGGTAGTGCATGGCCGTCGGCAGCTCGTGCCGTAAGGTGTCCTCTTAAGTGAGGTAACGAGCGAGACCCATACCCATAATTGCGAACAGGTTCTTTAGAATGACTGAGCACATTATGGGGACTGCCTTGGAAACAAGGAGGAAGGTGTGGGCCACGGTAGGTCTGTACGCTCCGAATCTGCTGGGCTACACGCGCGCAACAATGGCAAAGACAATAGGATGCGACACCGAAAGGTGAAGCTAACCCCGTAAACTTTGTCTTAGTTTGGATTGAGGGCTGTAACTCGCCCTCATGACAACGGAATCCCTAGTAATCGGACTTCATCACGGTCCGGTGAATATGTCCCTGCTCTTTGCACACACCGCCCGTCAAACCAACCGAGTTGGGTCTAGGTGAGATGTAGCTTTAAGTTACCTCGAACCTGGATTCGGTGAGGTGGGTTAAGTCGTCACAAGGTAGCCGTAGGGGAACCTACGGCTGGATCACCTCCTTTTTTTTTTATTTAACCTCATTTATGGTCGTTAAATAAAAATAATCAACAGTAACAAATGTTCACACAAATGTTACCCTACAATGTAATATTCGATGGGCCCGTAGCCCAGCGGTAGAGCGCTTGCCTTGCATACGAGATGAAAAGTTCCTCTGAACTTTTGACTTTCGTCAAAAGAGCAAGAGGTCTCGGGTTCGAATCCCGACGGGTCCACTTTCCAAAACGGAAACATGTTCCCGTATCTCTCTTTGAGGTCGGGGCTTAATAGCCTTCAGGAACGGCCAACTCCTGGCGGTGAAAGGTTGAGTATGATGGAGCAGTTAACTCTGCGCTAAGACATCACTATAATGAACCATATGTAGATCAGGCACACACAATTAGGTAAGCTGCTAGATGGATGACTAGGTTCAAAACGCCGATGAAGGACGTGACAAGCAACGATATGCCCTGGCGAGCTGAACGTAGGCTTAGAACCAGGGATGTCCGAATGAGACTTCTCGCAAAGGCCCTTCGGGGTCGGGGAACGCAGGGAATTGAAGCGTCTCAGTACCTGCAGGAAAAAAAATCAAATCCGAGATGCCGTAAGTAAGAGCGACCGAAAGCGGCATAGTTCAAACTGAATCCGTCATAGTAATGTGATGGAGATGTGGTGTTGTAGACTTCCATTAAAGCCTTTTTCTTGATTCGAAGTTTCCTGGAATGGAATACGCTAAAGGGTGATAGTCCCGTAGAAGCAAAGAAAGAGGTCTAGGAAGTATCTCGAGTACTGCCCCTTGGAAATGGGGCGGGAAGCTGGGGGACATTAACCTCTAAAACTAAATACGTTTTGAAACCGATAGCAAACGAGTACCGTGAGGGAAAGTTGAAAAGAACCCTTGACAGGGTGTTAAAAGAACCTGAAATCTAGCAGCAATAGTATGTCAGGGCTCTTCGGAGTTCTGACGTGCGTTTTGAATAACGTGCCAGGGAGTGTACTTAAGTGGCAAGGATAACTTGAATAAAGGTATCCAAAGCGAAAGCAAGATCCCGCAGTTTACGAGGGGGGAGGTATGAAAGTGCCTCGAGTCACTTAGGTACGACCTGAAACCGAGCGATCTACTCCTGGGCAGGGTGAAGCGGGGGTAAAACCCTGTGGAGGCCCGCAGAAGTTCTACGTACAAGTGTTTTTCTGACCTGGGAGTAGGGGTGAAAAGCCAATCGAGCTCGGCCATAGCAGGTTCCTGCCGAAATAGACCTTAGTCTAGTCTCAGACGAGGTAGTTACGGTTGTAGAGACACGGATAGGAGACTTAGGCGAGGAAACTTGTCGGTTTCTTGTCCAACTCCGAATGCTGTAACGCCATAGACTCTGGGAAACAGGGAGCCACGGGGTAAACTTGGCTTCCAAGAGGGCAACAACCCAAACTGTGGTTAAGGCCCCAAAGTGTCAGCTAAGTGATAGTGGGTAAACGGTGTCTGCGATCTTAGACAGCGAGGAGGTTGGCTTAGAAGCAGCCACCCTTTAAAAAGTGCGTAACAGCTTACTCGTTGAGGTCGCGGGCCCGGAAGATTGACGGGTCTAAGCTGACCGCCGATACCACAGACTATGAAAATAGGTGTAGGCAGGCGTCTTGTTAGGGTAGAAGCTTCTCCGTAAGGAGGAGTGGACCTAATCGGAATGAATATCCTGGTGGTAGTAAGACCAGAGCAGGGTGCAAATCCCTGTCATCGTAAGGGCAAGGGTTCCTTGGCAATGTCTGTCAGCCAAGGGTTAGTCGGTCCTAACCATACTCGTAATTGAGTACTGGGAAAGGGAAAGTGGTTAATATTCCACTACTACTTTAGTATGTGCGGCAACGCAAGCATTGTTTCTAACGCTTCGGAATAGGCCAACATCGCCTGTCAGCGGTGTTAATAGGGATAAATCGTGGGAGTATCGTAATGATGAGAACATGACTAAACCTTAGAATAGCAGGCCTATGGTCTGTTTGGTTCATTTCTGGAGCCCATGAAAAGGAAACAAAGATAAATCTGAAGTAACCGTACCCAGAACCGGCACAGGTGCCCCTAGGTGAGAAGCCTAAGATGTGTGAGTGTAAACTAGTTCAGGGAATTCGGCAAATTAGTCCCATACCTTCGGCATAAGGGATCCCTGTAATCGTATTCGCATGAGTGCGATCGCAGGGCTCAGTAACAAAGGGGGTCCGACTGTTTAACAAAAACTTAGCCTTCTGCGAGGTCGTAAGGCTGTGTATAGAAGGCGATACCTGCCCAGTGCCAGTACTTTAAGCTTCGTTTCAACGGAGTGAAGAGCTGGTAAACGGCGGGAGTAACTATAACTCTCTTAAGGTAGCGTAATACCTTGCCGTTTGAATGACGGCTTGCATGAATGGTATAACGAGATCGCCACTGTCCCGAACTAGGGTCTCCCGAACACTCCTTCCTGGTGTAAAGGCCAGGGATTTCCAGTGGGAAGCGAAGACCCCGTGAAACTTTACTGTAGCCTGTCGTTGTGATACGATTCTTGATATATAGCGTAAGTGGGAGCTGCTTGAGGCCGTGAGCGTCAGCGTGCGGCGTAGGCGATAATGTAACACCACTTATCTGGGATTGTGTCACTAACCTTGAAAGAGGGACACCGATTGGTGGACAGTTTGGCTGGGGTGGCACGCTGTCGAAAATGTATCGATAGCGCCCAATGGTAAACTCATTCGGTTTAGAAATCCGAAGTGGAGCGCAAGGGTATAAGTTTGCCTGATTGAATTTCGACCATAAAGATATTCAAACGCGAAAGCGTGGCCTAGCGAACTCCCGTGCCTTCTTAATGAGGGCCGGGAATGACTGAAAAGTTACTCCGGGGATAACTGGGTTGTCGCGCCCGAGAGTTCATTCTTGTGTTGGACAACTAACGCAAGTGAATATATCGACGGCGCGGTTTGCTACTTCGATGTCGGCTCTTCCTATCCTGGTGGTGCAGAAGCTACCAAGGGTGGGGGTGTTCACCCATTAAAAGGGATCGTGAGCTGGGTTCAGAACGCTGTGAGGCAGTTTGTTTGATATCTACTGGGAATGTTGGGTGTCTGAAAGGAAGGGTCTTTTAGTACGAGAGGAACGGAGGCTCGCGGCCACTGGTAGACCGGTTATCTGACAAGGTATGCCGGGCAGCTACGCCGCAAGTGATAAGTGCTGAATGCATCTAAGCACGAAGCGCACCTTGAAAAGAGACACCCTAGGGCACGGCAATAACAGCCGTTTGATAGAAGTGATGTGTACGCACCAAGCTACGGCGAGGTGTTCAGCATGCACTTACTAACGTCCATAATTATTGTGTGTATCTGATCTACATATGGTTTTCATTATTTTACTTTAAGTGTAAACTTAAGGTAAATATCACAAATGAGGGCGAATTAATTTTCGCTCTTTTTTTCTAATTATTTTTTTAATGATTGGTAAATGAAGAAATAGCGAGAGCTGTAACTTTTAGTTAGATAATCTATTTAAACAGCACATTTTTTCTAATAACACCATGGTATCTGATCGCTCAATGGATGATTTGTTGGAAATGTATTACGGCAAGGATAGAACTAATTGGCCCGAGATAAGAGTTAGAGTAAGCAACGTAGAGGTTTCGTGGGACGTCTTTAATCAATTGCCTATGGATAATAAGAAAGCACAAGTAAATTATCTTGAAGACGGAAGTTTTGATGGCCTTCAGAAACTCTACGGTAGAGATTAAAATACTCAATTCTTTCTACTAACTGCCTCTCTTTAGTTAAACCCAACTCACTAATTAGAGATGCTCCACCACAAATAATATTAATGAGTGCTTTTGAATGAGCCTATGCCACTTGATTATAGAAAACTACACGTTCACGATTTAGCCCACCAATTCGTTCTTGACATTTACAAGGCTACAGAAAAGTTTCCTGAATCGGAACAACGCAATCTTACTTCGCAGTTGCGGAGAGCTGTCGTTTCTATTCCTCTTAATATCGCGGAAGGATCTTCGCGCCGCAGCAAGAAGGAGTTTCTTCAATTTCTGAATTATAGCTTTGGTTCTGGTAAAGAAATTGAGGTTTTGTTATTGTTATCTAAAGACTTAGGCTTTCTCACCTACAAAGAATTTACTGGTTTGTCAAAACAATTAGATCATGTAATGTCGAAATTATTTTTGTTTATCAGAAGTGTTGAAGGCCGAATTCCCGGGACGAAATATCATTACATCAATAGTGTTAAAAGGGACAGTGGCGAGAGGTAGGTATTACGC
>Ga0209542_10002339_pt1 | contig 42616 bp, 43 predicted proteins | sample RifCSPhighO2_01_FD_184028 | JGI IMG/M metagenome (GOLD analysis project Ga0209542, IMG submission 184028) | Soil microbial communities from Rifle, Colorado - Rifle CSP2_plank highO2_0.1 (SPAdes) (version 2) | ecosystem: Environmental > Terrestrial > Deep subsurface > Rock core/Sediment ... | reverse complement strand
TATTTCTATATCTCCAACAAAAAAATGAAAATTAGCTGCTAGCTTTTGGCTTTTTGCTTTTTGCTGATAGGTTTCTAAAATATCTAATACATCTTCATATGCATCCATAGAACATGGAGAGGGTCTTGCATGAATCATTAAAGGCTTACTTATTTCTAACGCAAGCTTAATATGTTTTTTAAATAAAATTTCCTGTTTTTCTTTTTCAAGCTGAAAGCTGTCAGCTGTAACCTGTAACCTATAGTAGTCCAATCCTGTTTCCCCTATAGCTACAACTTTTTCATTTTTAGCTAATTCCAAATATTTCTCATAATCAAAAACCTCATCCGGATTACCTGCCTGTCCGGTAGGCAGGTCATTCGGGTGTTGCCCTACAGTCGCCCATAAAATATCAGGACGATCATTGGCCATTTCAACTGCTAATTTAGATGTCTCATAATCAGTCCCAACAGTAATTGTCCCAATACCTGCATCTCGCATATTCTGTATTATCTGGTCTTTATTTTCCAAAAGTGGCGAAAGGTTTAAATGCGAATGAATGTCGATGTAATTTAGCTTCATGTTATTTGTATGTACCCCCACCTTATTCTTTCCTTAAAAACAACGGATGCTCGGGTTTTTTATTTTGTTTTATTAATTCTTGAATCTTTTGTGAAGTTTCAGGTAAAAATGATTTTAACATTTCTGAAATATTATATAATTCTAAAACCATTTCGGAAATTAATTCTTTGCCTTTTTGTTCATCTACTTTCACTACTTTGAATGGCTCCGACTCTTGGATTTTTTTATCTAAATCTTGAATTTTATCCCATATAAAATCCATAGCATGTTTAATTTCAAATTTTCCCAAATAATCCGAAAGTTCTTGAGATATTAAATTTTCAGAAAGTTCTATATGATCATCTAGGTATTTTTCTGAAAGAGTGAGAATACGCGATGTTAAATTTCCTAGTCCATTTGCAAGTCCTGAATTATAGGCATCTTTAAATCTTTCAATTGTAAATGGTGAATCTTCAAAATTTGAAATTTCACGAAGTAAAAAATATCGCAAAGCATCCGTATTGTAATCTTCCACGATAGTACGAGGATCAACTACATTACCAAGTGTTTTACTCATTTTTATCCCTGCATCACCTGTTATGAATCCATTTACTACTATTTGATATGAATTGGGCACACTGGCGGCCATTAACATGGCTTGCCACATTGCACCCTGAAAGCGTGTATTGTCTTTGCCACAATACTGCGTTGGAGTGCCATTCACCCAGTATTTTTCAAATAAACCCAACCCCTCCTCAGTCCTCCCCTTATCAAGGGAGGAAGTAGAACCCCACCCCAGTGTATTTATATAATTCGTCAATGCGTCAAACCATACGTACATGACTTGTGTATCATCACCCGGTACAGGTATACCCCATGGCATTTTTTCAACCTTGCGTGAAATTGAAAAATCTTGCAAGCCACTTGAAACAAAGTTTTTAATTTCATTAAATCTAAAATCAGGAATTATAAAACTTGAGTTTTTTTCATAAAATTCTAAAAGTTTTTCACCAAATTCAGAATATTTAAAAAAATAATTTTCTTCTTCAATTTTTTGAAGCTCGACTCCAAGATGATCAGGGCAAAATCCGTCATCATTCAATTCACTGTCAGTTTTTTCTGATTCGCAACCAACACAATACTTTGCTTCATAATTTTTTTTATAAATATAACCATTATTATAAACTATTTTCCAAAATTCTTGTGCTCCCATTTCGTGTTTCTTGTCAGTTGTACGGATAAAATGTGCATCAGAACTTATTCCAAATATTTCAAGTTGTTTTTTAAATGTTTCAAAACCAGAATCAACAAAATCTTGAACATTAAGACCTGCTTCCCGTGCTTTTTCATAAATTTTTATACCATGCTCATCAGTACCAGTATTAAAAAATACATCAAAACCAATTGATTTTTTATATCGTGCTATTGTATCAGCTCGAATAAATTCTAAAGCATGCCCCATATGTAATGGAGCGTTAACATAAGGTAGTGTCGTTGTAATATAAAAAGGCTTCATTTAAGAATTATCTGTATTTAATTTGCGAATCAAATCTTTCTTAGTTTCAACATCATTCATTAATTCTAATAAGAACAATGATATAGGCATTGCTAATACAAGACCCCAAAAACCAGCAAGCTGACCACCAATCAAAAGCGCTAAAATAACCATTAGTGGTGATATACCCGTTGTTTTTTTATTCATTAATGGCACAAAGACATATCCTTCTAATTGTTGAAGTAAAAAATAAAACAAAATAACTATCAATCCAAGCTGTAAACCACCTGATGAAAAACCAGCCAAAGCTGCAGGAATGGTTGCGAAAATCATACCAAAAGGAATAAGTTCACAAACCATTGTTAAAATTGCTAATATTAATGCATACGGAACATTTAGTAAATAAAGTACGACAAATGTAATAATTGCTATTAAAATAGCCAGAAGCATTTGTCCTCGAAACCAAAGTGTAATTTTACGAGTTGATCGTTGCCATAAATCCAAGATATAAACTTCATATTTTAAAGGAACTACGATTTTTAAGAATCCTTCTATGCCACGCTCTTGAATTGAAAGATAAAATGACAAAACAAAAATCAGAACTAGATTAGCAAGACTACCAAACAATGTTTGGACAATACCATAAAATGCACCAGAAATATTATTAATCAGAGCTTTTGTAGTAGTTGCAACTTGAGCTACTGGTAATTCTTGGCCGATAGTATTTATAAAATTATTAATACTTTTAATTGCATTTGGGTCAATAATTGTTTGTAATTTATCAGCTGGAACATATTTTACAAGGGTATTTAACGCATGAGAGATTTCTGAAAAAAGTGTTGGTAATACAATATAAGCTATACCCAAAAGACCAATTATCATAAATAAAAAGACTAAAACTACACTAAGAGTTCTTGGGAATTTATAGCGTTTTAAACGATGAGCAATAGCATCTACAAAACTTGCAATTACAATTGAAACAAGTAATAGGAAAAGTAAATTACGAATCTTGTATAATAAAAAACCTAAAACTATAAACAATATAATACGTAATATCGTTCCTGTAGTTATATTCACATGTATACTTTTATGGTCTAAACTCATAACTAAACTATACCATAGATTTGGCAAATTATCCAAGCTATATTTTTAAAATAGTTTTATCAAGTTTTACCCCATCAGGCCCAACGATGGCAAGCCTAAGATTCTCGGATTTTATTATTTCTTTGGCTATTTTTTGGATGTCTTTTGGTTTTACAGATAAAATCTCTTTTTCTTTGTCTTTCATTGTTTTTATTTCATTTTTTAAAATCAATTGCTGCCCATAAAATCCAGCTATATCGTCACTTGATTCTAAGCCCAATTTCATATTCCCTATTAATGAATTTTGTACTTTTTTAAGCTCTTTATCTCCCACTAACTCAATTGTTAATTTTTTTAATTCAGAAATTAAAACTTTTATAACTTCTTGTAATCTTCCTGTTGTTACACCAGCATTAATTACAAACATGCCTGTTTCATGTCTTGCAGTTATACCCGAGCTAACATAATAACAAACACCCATTTCTTCACGCAATTTGTTAAATAGTCTTGAAGACATACCTGCCCCAAGAATAGCCGACAATATGCGTAATGTTTTATTTTTAGGATTATTCCGTCCATATGATTTTAATCCTAACATCATATGAATTTGATCTGTCTTTTTATTTTTTATTTTAATTTTTGTTTTATCTTGTATAAAAGATTTTAATTTTTTATTTGGATTTTTATTATTTAATTTACCAAAAGTATTTTCTATTTCTTTGTAAACTATTTTAGTATCAATATTGCCAGTTACAACTACCACTGTATTAGGTGCAGTATATTGGGCATTTTTATATTTAACAAAATCATCTCTTTTCATATTTTTAACAGTTGTATGAGTACCAGCAATATTTCGTCCCGATGGGGTATCCCCATAAACAAGCTCGTCAAATACATCATGGACAAGTCTCGCTGGCATGTCTTCATACATATTTATTTCTTCAATTATTACACCTTTTTCTTTCTCAATTTCTTTTTCCGGGAAAATCGAATTCAAATATACATCCCCAACAACATCTAATAATTTTTTAAAATGTTTAGAATCACCTTTGGCATAATAACCTGTCATTTCATGATCAGTAAAAGCATTGTATTGGCAACCAAGCATGTCTAATTCATGTGAAATAATACTTACATTTGGGCGTTTAACAGTACCCTTGAAGCACATATGCTCTAAAAAGTGCGAGACTCCACCTAAATCCTTGGTCTCATAATCTGACCCTGTACCTACCAAAACCAAAACTGTAACTGTTGGATTATCCTTCATAGGGACAGTAACCACACGCAATCCATTTTTTAATGTGTTTAAATTATATTTCATAAAGCGAGTATAGCATGCTATAGAAAATATCTAAATATTGCAATCAATGTAACGGTTATCCAAAATATTTCTAAAAATACATTAGAATAATTCTTATCTTTAAGAACTCTAATACCCAAAAATACCCCAGCCAAAAGATTTGGAATTAAATACGACAATGAATCTGCACTGATAACACCAAAAACATTTAACATATATGTCACCATTAAAAGTAATGTCCCCGCCCAGCCAATTATTTTAATATAATTCATATGTAAATTAAAAAAATTTTAAAATTTCTGATAATTCTTTTACACTATCATCTTCAGTAAAATGACCTTTATTTTTTAAAATTGTAACTTTAGCATTTAATTTTTCTTCAAAAATTTTCTTATTTTCTTCTACATAACCAAAAGGTTCATTACTCGATAGTAGAACTTGAATCTTAGGACAAATATTTTTGACACGATCAAAATTAATTGGGGTCTCTAACCATGGACGTGCAATATTTATTATCTCCTCACCTTCCTCTGCTAATCCATCTAATTTCAACCAACCAGCAACAAACACAATTTTATTAATTTTTGTATTTTCAGATAGTGTCATTAAATATCGCATAATTGTCTGAGACCCAATACTGTGCCCAATTAAACAAATATCATCATCCGGTGTTCCAATAATTTCACTCAATTTTGAAACCCATTTATTAATATCTGGTTTATCGGTTTCGGGCATAATTGGTATAAAAACTTGATAGCCCTTAATTTGTAGCTCATTTAAAACCCACTGATACCAATCACTATTAGGTGTCCCACCCCAACGATGGATTATAAAAATTCTTTTCATATATTAAATCTTACCATAATGAAACTTTTTATAAAACATATATAACGAACTATCACGACCGTGATAGTTCGTTATCAAAATTATTTAAATATTATATTTTAATTTTAACGGCACTAAAAATTTTTATATTCTTTTTAATACCAAGTAGCTCTAAATGATTTTTAAAATTGTCAGTCAATTTACCTTTTCCAAACCAAACGCTTTGTTGAATCATTATAAAACCCCATAACTTTAATTGTTTGCGTAACCAGTCACGAATCTTTCTTTTTTCTTCTGGAATATCAAACATAACCATAACACCATCTGTATTTTCTTCTTTTTTAAAATACGTTGAAGTACTCTTAGCATTTATATATTTCTTATGATCAAGAACAATATCATCTTTGATTAATTTAATAAAACCTTGTTTTTTTAACCTATACAAACTTTGAGAAAATGCTTGTTTTTTTTGTTTATCTCTTCCTTCAACAAGATTTCGGAGTATTTTTGTTTGTAAAGACTTTGATTTACATGACAAAAGATGACTTATTATTAACTCAGTAAAAGTTGCTCTTTCCCAATATGGTTGTTTCATTTTTCTATTATAACTATTTATCACGGTCGTGACAAATAGTTATCAGATTTTTAATCATTTAAAAAGTGCTATAATATATTTATGAAAATTTCTGTACTAATAGTTGCACATAACGAGGAAGAATACATTGGAAAATGCTTGGAAAGTATTTTAAACCAAAGTCAAAAACCAGATGAGATTATTTTAATAGCTCATAATTGTACTGACAAAACTATACAAATTTCTAAAAATTATCCAACTATAAAAACTATAGAATACAACGGGCCTGCTGGTATACCATATGCACGCATAAAGGGTTTTGAAATTGTTAATGGTGATATAATTTGTTGTATTGATGGAGATGCATATGCACATAAAAATTGGCTAAAAAACATTATAAAGCCATTAATAAAAAATAATAAAATCACAATTGTTGGCGGACGACTTATTATGACAAATAATATTTTATGGAGACTAGAAATGATCGGCCAATTTATACGCCGAAAATTTTTAAACGATGAAATTTCACAATTTGCATCTGGTGGAAATTTTGCTTGTCGAAAAATTGATTATGAAAAAGTTGGTGGAATAAAACCAATTATAGAACTAAAAGATAAACTGAATTTATATTTTTGGGCCGAAGATTACTATCTTTCTCAAGCTTTACGTCAAATAGGAAAGTTCCACATTGCATGGAATGCATTGGTTTATACCAAAATGTCGCCCGAGCAAGAACCAATAAAAATTCAACCGAAATTAATAAAAAAATGGAATCATGATAATAATGCAATATTAAATTATTTTAAAAAATGATCTTAATCCTCATCATCTAAATCTAAATCAATTTCATCTTCATCTCCTAATATAGTTTCAGGGTATTTTTTTTCTTGCTCATCTCCTTCTTCTAATTCTATATCTTCTTCTTTAACTAATTGCTCTAAAGTTTTGTTTGGTATATCTGATTCTATCTCTTCATCATTAAAAAAATCATCATCTTTTTTAACAAATTCAGGGTCAGAATGATGATTTTCTAAATTTTCTGGTGCCATATTCAATAAAGATTAACTTTTAAATTTATTTTGTAAATACACAACGAGTTCACTAATTGATACTCTTTCTTGCTCCATTGTATCGCGTTCTCGTACTGTTACCATATTATCGTTGATAGAATCAAAGTCATAAGTAATACAATATGGTGTCCCGATTTCATCTTGTCTTCTGTATCTTTTGCCAATGCTTTGGGTTTCATCATATTGACACATAAAATTATCTGAGAGTTCTTCGAACAAACTACTTGCTGGAATAGACAATTCATCTTTTTTAGATAGTGGTAATATTGCAATTTGAATTGGGGCTATGTGTTTCGGAATACGAAGAACTATACGCATATCATCTCCAACTTGCTCTTCGGTATAACTTTGGCACAAAATTGCTAAAAATAACCTACCAACACCAATACTGGACTCGATAATATGCGGTAGAAAATGTTCTTTTTTTTCTTCATCAAAATATTCTAATTTTTGCCCACTGTATGTACTGTGTTGAGTTAAATCATAATTTCCACGTGCATGAATACCTTCTAATTCTTTAAAACCAAACGGGTATTTAAATTCAATGTCATACGCTTCGCGTGCATAAAAAACCAAATTTTCATGTTTGTGCCATTGCAAATTTTCTGGCTTTATTCCAAGAGACAACAATGATTTCCATCGAAATTCTTTTAAGGCTTCATACTCAACCATTTCTTCTTCCGGCCTTACAAAATATTGCATCTCCATTTGTTCAAATTCTCGAGTTCGAAAAATAAATTGTCGCGCTGAAATTTCATTTCTAAAGGCTTTACCAATTTGTGCAATGCCATATGGAATTTTTTGACTTGTGGTATCTAAAACATTTTTATAATTCAAATATATACCTTGGCATGTTTCCCCACGAAGATATGTTGGATTATCATTTTGTTCTGTAAAATCTCCAAGATTTGATTTAACAAGTAAATTAAAATATTTGGCTTCGCTATATTCATCTATATTAAAACCTGTTTTTTTTAAAGCTACAGAATTTTTTTGTAAAAGTTCATTAATTTCTTCGATACTCATTTTTTCATCAGCTACAACACCAATCTCTTCTAAAATATGATCAGCCCTGACCCTGTTTCCATTTTTCTTATTTTCCATCAAAGGATCCGAAAATCCAGAAACATGACCCGAGGCTTCCCAAACTTTGGGTGACATAAATATACCAGAATCAAGACCAACAATATCGGGTCTTTTTTGAACCATATTTTTCCACCAATGATTCTTTATATTATTTGCCAGAAGTACGCCTATTGGCCCATAATCATAAACACCGCTAAAACCACCATATATTTCACTGGATGGGTAAATAAACCCTCGTCTTTTAGTTAAATTAACTACTTTTTCAAATAAGTCTACATTTTCTTCTTCCATTAAACGATTATACCATAATTTTTTTATAGGAGTATTATTGTATAACAATTCCATCTTTTGATGTACCGTTAGAAATTTCAGTTGTTATATTGGGATGAATAGCTGTAACTTCTTTATTAGAAAATAAATCAGTTCCATTAAATCGAATTCTTTGTAAGATTTCTGGTGATAGACCAAGTTGAGAAAGTGATGGAGAAAAAGATAATTGAATTGCTGCAGACCGTGGTGCATTTGTGTTACCAGCACCAGATTCAATATTTCCTAAATTCCATATTATTTCACGAGTATCTGGATTATATGTTACTTTTTCACCAGCAGTAACTTTACCAACCCATTTAACATAAAAAGGAATTTTTGAAACAAGTTTACCACCTGTTATATCATTATGAGTATTCTTTAAAGAAAATGTAATTTGATATATAGTTTCTTTTTCAACAGTTAATGGAATCATCCCCGAAGCATAAATATTTAAGACACTAATGGTTGGTTCTGTTGCAACACGTACTGTAGCAGTTTCAATATTTTGAAGATTTTGTACTATACCACTACCGTCATCTTTTATACCACTAAATGACAACGATAAATTAACCAATGGATCTTTAACAACAACAGGACCATCCGTACTTTTAGCTAATGCACGAAATGTAAAATTAAGAATACCATCGGTACCTGGTGGGATTATATTTAGTGATTCTTTTGTATTTTTATCCCAAAACATTTCATTTTTTGCAGAATCATAAAATCCTTCTACAGGAATAATTGATAATTCATCGAGTGCTGATCCACTAATATTTAAATGAAAAACTGGATTAATAATAGGTACAGATCCACGATTACGATATACTATTTCACCTTGAATATTAGTATTTGGATTAACAGCAATTGTTTTACCTTTTTCTGTACCCAAAAGAATATAAACATCGAGAATTGGGCGAGTTAGTGATATAACATGTGTTCTTGATACATAACTTGTTTTTATATTAGTTCCACTAGAATCAAGTGGAACACCTGCAAAAAAACGAAAAGACCTTTCATCCCCTTCTTGTGAACTAAATCTTCCAGTAATAATTATATCTTCATAATCACCTTCATTTTGTGTATTGATAATCCAAGTCCCTACACTAAAACTTGGTTGTTTAGAGAGTGATTCAACAGTAAAATCTCGTGGAAAAACAATTGATATAAGAGACCCTATTGGTAAAGATTTAGTATTTTGACTAATACGCAAACGAAGAGTATAAAGTTGACCTGGTGAAATTTCATTAGGAGCATCAACATCTAAAATTATTGGTGAACTTGATATACTTAGAGCTGATTCTGCAATTTTAGTATATGTTAATGTTGAATCTGGAAGACTATATTCAAGAGTTGCTTTTATATTTTTTGTACTACCCTTTTCACCATACAAAACAACTGTAATACTTTTATTAATTTTTTCTCCTGGAGCAATATCAGGTAAATCTAACCGAACAAATTCAAAATCTTCACGAAGTAATTCTTCGCTACCCCTGGGGTATTGTATTTCCATGTGAACATTTTTAAGAGCAGTATTATTACGATTTACAATTTGGATAGATAAAGGTAATGATTCTCCACCTTTTGAAAAAGGAGCAGTTACAATTTCTATATCAATATGTTTTGATATAAAATCTTCTCTTGATTCAGAAAAAAATAAACGATAACCTGCATATAAAAATGCTAATAACAACACAATAAGAGAAATCATAAAAAACTTTTTTGCAAAAGAAGATTTTCTAATAATATTCTCATTATTATCTATATTCTCTGGTATAAAAGGTGTTCTTAGCTTAAATGATGTACCTGTTAGTGGATGATGCTCTAATTTAGGTACACTGTGTGATGTACTATACAAATCATTTTCTTCTTGATTTATAAAATCATTTTTTTCTTCTTTAGGAATCATATATTCATTATAGCAGAAAAATTTTTAATCTGCGATAAAGTAATCATATCTCCATGATTTTTATGGGTTAAAAATCACATTTGCTAGGCCATTTTCACTTAAAATGGTTACATATTCTTTTATTAGATTATTTTCATTATAGTCAACAGTTTCATCAACTAGTTTAGCTTCTTTTCGATATCCTAAAGCTGATAATAAATTCAATGCATTTTTATAAAAAATTTTATTACTATTCGAATCCAAAACAATATTATTTTCTAAATAATTAGATAATGAAACAAATAATAAAAATGAATTTATATGTGGTGCCCCGATAGGTAATAATTCTTGAATTAATTTTGTGGTTTTATTCAGAATAAAATATGCTTCTTTTTTATATAAAAAAAATCCCTGATTATTACTAACAGCTCGAACTAACCTATACCCAGTTTTACCATGAACAACATCAACGGAAATATTACAAAATCGTGTTATATAGGAACGAAGTTTTGATTTTGGTCTTTGTAAGCCAATACCGACAATATTGATAATTCCAAATTCTTTCGAGAAAAAAACAAATTTCTTGTCCCATTCTTTATGGTTGTAAACATCCAAAACAATTCCATTCATTGTATATATGTCGTAAGCCATAAAATTTAATTTATATCTATATCAAAAATTAAATTATCTATCTTAAAGACAGACCCATTTATCTCCTCTCCCAATACCATCTCTTTTGCCGATACTTCACTAAGTAATGCTTGCTCCCAAAAATTTAGAAAATCTTTCCCTTTATCATTTGTTTTTATTTGAACTGTTATTTTATCATGGGCTTTTAATCCACGGGCTTTACGCATATCTTGGACAAATCTTACTAATTCACGAAAATTACCTTCGCTTTTTAATTCTTCATTTATTTCTGTGTCAAAATCAACCTTGTCACCAATGACGACACTTTCTACATTTAATTCATCAGCGACGATCACAATATAATCCATAGATAAATTATCTGTTATAAAAAATGTTCGAAGTATTTGGCGAACAGGAATACCATATTTTTTTCGAAGAGAATGTCCAACAGTGCAAATATCTTGAACTTTCTCCATTGTTTCTAAAATAAAATCAGATTCTGGTATACCAAAATAATCGGGCCAATTTACTAAATGCACGCTTATTGGGTCAGATTCTAATCTTAAATCTTGCCATAATTCTTCGGCAACAAATGGTGTAAATGGCGCCATGATTTTAGCTAAATTTTTTAAAACAAAATACAATGTATTATGGGCATCCATATCACCCCCACGAATTCGCAAACGCGAACGACGAGTATACCATGTTGATAATTCATCTATAAAATTTCTAATTTCTCTTGTTGGTGGAAGTAATGAATAATTATCCAATGATAAAGTTGTATTTTTTATAAGATTCATTAATTTAATTAATATCCATTTATCCAATACATTATTGCTATTTGGTATACTAAAAAGATTTTCTTTTGTTTTGTCACGATAAAGATCGTAGAAAGCATAAACATTACGAAGAAGATTAAAAACTTTTTTAATTACTTCATCTACTGTTTTTTCGTCAAAATTTTTAAAATCCCCTGGTTGGTTAATACTATACATCCAAAAACGCAATGCATCAGCTCCGAATCGGTTACACAAATCCCATGGATCAACAGTATTACCACGAGATTTAGACATTTTTTGTCCATCTTTATCCATTACAAGCCCAAGACAAATTACATTTTTATATGCTGGCCCGCGCCCCATAAGAGCTGATACAGCATGTAAAGTATAAAACCAACCGCGAGTTTGGTCTATACCTTCACAAATATAATCAGCAGGAATTGATACTTGGTCTGTTTTAAAGGGATAACCATCTTGGGCAAATGGCATACAACCAGAATCAAACCAACAATCCATGACTTCGGGAACTCTTTGTAATTTATTTCCATTTTTATCATAAACTGGATAATCATCAATATATGGCCGGTGTAAATCAAGTTCATAATTTTCATTATGTGGCAATGGAACAAAATCTAATTCTTTCCATTCGGCGTTTTGTGAATAATGAAAATCTTCAATATTATTAGGAATTTCATTTTTACTCAATCCTAAAGAACCAATAACCATATTCAAAACTGGCCCACCATGGGAAAAAATTAAAATATTTTTGTTTTGATATTTTTCCTCAAAATCATAAAGCGCATTCATGACTCTATTTTTTACATCTTGATAATTTTCTCCATCTTTATTTTCTTTTATGTAGCGGTCTTTGTAATTTGAGAAAAGTCCCAAGAAATCACCAAGATCACGACCTTGGTAAATTTCCCCTGGATTCATTTCGCACAATCTTTCATCAAAAATAATCTCATTTTTGTCATACCCAATTACATCCGCTACTATTTCAGCTGTCATTTTTGTTCTCAACAATGGCGAACAAATTATAAGATCTATATTTTTATCTTTCAAACCTTGCGCGGAATTTTGTACTTGATCTTTACCCTTTTCAGTTAACTTTACAATACTATTTGGTTTTGAATCCCAAACATTTTTTATATTATTTTCTGCTTCACCATGACGCATTACAAAATATTTATTTCCAGATTTTTTTGTAGCGGCCTGCAAATCTTTATGATTCGTAAAAATATGTTTTTCTCCGTTTTGCCCTATCCAAACAGGTAATGGCGTACCCCAATATCTTTCGCGTGATATTGCCCAATCTTTTACTTCGCGTAGCCATTCACCAAATCGTCCATTTTGAATATGCTTGGGTTCCCAATTTATAAAATCATTATTCATGACCAAATCATCACGAAGCTCACTCATCCGGATGTACCATGAATCTCGAGTATAATAAATAAGTGGAGTTTGACAGCGCCAACAATATGGATAACTATGTTCGTATTTTTCTTTTTTAAACAGTAGTCCACGATGGGCTAAATCTTTAATTATATCAATTGCGACTTGTTCATCTTTTACAAATCTATTGCTCAATTCTAATTCATCAGAATTCATTTCGGAATTAAAAGTTCCATCTAATCCAACTAAATGATATTTTGGAAGACCAAGTTTTGTACCCAATTCAAAATCATCTTGTCCATACATAACTGCTGTATGCACTATCCCAGTCCCATCATTGGCATTTACGAAACCTGCTTCATAAACTTTGTATGCTTTATCTAAATTTCCTGTCTGTCCGGTAGGTAGGTCTTTTTGCTCGTGAGATATTTGATTAACAAAAAATGGATACAGTGGTTCATAAGATAAACCAATTAAATCTTTACCAATATATTCTTCAACTATTTCATACTCTCCATCAACTATACTTAACCTGTCTTTACCTAAGATCAAAAAATCTGCATCTTTTTTAATTTTTACATACGACAAATCAACATTAACAGCCAATGCAACATTACCGGGTAATGTCCAAGGAGTAGTAGTCCAAGCTAGCAAATATGTATTTTCTTGTCCAAGAATTTTAAATTTTGCAGTAATAGATAAATCTTTTACATCTTTATAACCTTGCGCTAGTTCATGTGATGACAATGCTGTACCACACCTTGAGCACCACGGCACAATTCGATAGTCTTTATAAAGTAAATTTTTCTTATCAACTTCGGCTACGATATTCCAAAGTGATTCTATGTAATTTGATTCATAAGTAATATAAGGATTATCTTGATCAATCCAATACCCAACTCTATCAGTAAATTTTTGCCATTCATCAATATAAGTCCAAACGCTTTTTTTACATTCATTATTAAAATTTCCTATTCCATATTCTTCAATTTGTTTTTTGTTTACAAAACCAAGTTCTTTTTCAACTTGTAATTCAACTGGTAGTCCATGTGTGTCCCAGCCACCCTTGCGACCTACATGGTACCCCTGCATTGTTTTATAACGAGGTATTGCATCTTTAAAAGCTCGAGCTTCTAGATGATGAATTCCAGGACGACCATTGGCAGTAGGTGGCCCATCATAAAAAACAAATTCACCATTTGGAGAATCTTTTTCCAAACTTTTTTCAAAGATTTTATTATCCTTCCAAAAAGACATGATTTCCAACTCATGCTCGTTTATTGATTTACTTATTTTCTCTTCTTTCATATAATTTATATTATCCAAATAAAAACTCGTCCACATACAACAAAACAAATTGTTATATAAGGACGAGTTTCACTCGTGGTACCACCTTAATTACTTCTCATTTACTGGATTCTAATCCCCTAAATTAGGGTTTCTTTCCAAAGCCTGCCTGCCTAAATTTTACAAATTTTAGTAGGCTCCGGGGCGATACTCCCATCATTGCTTATATTTAAATAATACCCTATAGGATATATATTGTAAAGCTTATTTTTTACCAGTACTACCAAACATTCCAAGACCACGAGCTGATTCACTTAAAGTATCTGTTTCCTCTAATTCACCAATAACAACTGGCATAATGACAAGTTGAGAAACTTTGTCACCAACTTCAAAAGTATAAGGCTCATTTGATAAATTTACCAAAAGCGTATTATATTCACCCCTATATCCAGCATCAAAAACCCCACCCATATGATGAAGCCCAGCTTTTGAAATACTTCCCTTGTCCATTATAATTCCTCCATACCCTTCGGGAAATTCCAATGCAAATCCATGCCAAAACCGATAATGCTCACATGGCTTTAATGTAACCGTTTCCATTGCATACATATCCATCCCCACATCTCCCGGATGAGCATAACTTGGCAACTTTGCATTATCTTTTAATCTTTTTACTTTTATTTTCATCCACCTAAACTTTTCACTTATATAATATTTATTTTCATGAAAAATACTTTAATTTATTAATTATACCAAAGATTTCTAATTTAAAAAAGTTTTGGCGGATTCATTTTATCTTTAATACTTTCTTAATATTATTAAATACTTCTTCATGAATGTCTTCGCGGGTGCGGATGGATTTCTTTTCAGCACAATCTATTTTAATAAAGTTTTTAAGTTTTGTTGCCAGCCACATTGCGCTTTTGCGAGAATTTATTAAAAAATCTTTGTCGGATTCATGAACATCTTTTTTATTTTTTAAATAAGACCTTTTTGTTTTTTTATTTCGTTCATCAATTAATTTTAATATAATGTCTATTGGCAAACTAAGATACAAAACAATATCCGGTCGTGGAATTTTAAAAACTTTATATTCCATCTCGTCTAACCATTCTAAATATGCTTCGCGTTTTTTATTACTTTTTATTTTACCACCTTGGTGAATTTGATTAGCACTAACATAACGGTTAGCAAGCACAATATATCCCCCATCGAGCCATTTACGAATTTCACTTGATGATTCAAATCTGTCCGCAGCGTATAGCACTGATGCAATTTTAGGATGAACTTTCAAAAAGTTAAAATACTGTTCACTCAAGCAATGCCCAATAAATCCCCCAAAGAAATTTTTATAATATTCAGGAAAATCAACGGTTTTTATTTTAAAACCATCTTTTTTAAGTCTTTTGGCAAGTAAATCAATTTGTGTGGTTTTACCAGATCCATCAGTACCATCTATTACAATAAGTTTTCCTTTTTCTTTTTTATTCATCCGCCTAAACTTTTCACTTATTATAATATTTTATTTTTGTAAAAAGTAATCTAATCTAATAATAATTTCTAATTTAATAAAGTTTTGGTGGATAAACCTAATTCTTTAATTGCATTTAACATATCATCTGGTAATGGGGCAACAAAATTAACCATTTTTTGGGTTTTTGGATGAGTAAATTTGATTTCATACGAATGAAGTGCTTGGCGCTTCATATTTAAAAGTTCTGGTAAATAAGATGCATATAATGAATCACCAATTATTGGATGTTGAATGTATTGCATGTGAACACGAATTTGATGAGTGCGACCCGTTTGTGGATAAATAGAAACCTTTGAAACACTGTAATTTTGTCCATCGAGGCCTGTTGTTTTACCATCACCAGATACTGTGTACATAGTTAATGCTTCTCTTTTTTCTCCCCTGGCATGCACGCCGGCTGCCCATTTACGAATGTCTTGATTTGAACGCCCAATTAATTCATCTACTTTTCCACGAGTATGTCGAAATGATCCAAAGACTAAAGCTTGATAATGTTTTTTTACAATATGGTCTTGAAATTGTTTTTTCAAACTATCATAAGCATTTTGTGTTTTAGCTAAAACCATAATACCACTGGTATCGCGATCAAGACGGTGAACTATACCTGGTCGCATTATCATTTCTCCACTATCCACGGTCAAAGGCTCTCCAACAAATTTCATCGCAGGATTATATTCCAATACCATGTTTGATAAAGTATCAAATTCATTCTTTCCATCTGGGTGTACAGTAAGACCGGCTGGTTTGTTAATAACCATAATTGCATCATCTTCAAAAATTACCATGTCTTTAAATTTGTTCATCCCGTTAGAGGCAGGTCACGATCTATTTATATAGAAGAAAACCTAACCAAATTAAACTAATACTAATTTTTAAAAACTTCCCATTAGAAAATATCGTGATCGTGGCCTCTAACGGGACAGGTACCCCAAGCATACAATAAAATCGACTTTTATCATAACTTTGACAAATCCTCCTGTTTTTGGTTAAATACAATAAATTGAAAAATATGAAAGATGAACTAATAGAAATCAAATTATTTCAAAAATCTACAAAAATTGGAGAAATCCTGAGATTAATGAATAAAGCTATAGAATCAAAAAACTACTGGCTAACAAAAGATTATAAAAGGGCAATATTTTTGTCTTGTCTATGTATGGATTTACCATTTCTAATTTTATACAAATCAAATGTAGATACTAAATTAGATGTTGCGGCATTTGAAAAAACAGAACTAGCAAAGAGCTATGGTAGTTTGGTTAAAGTTATATATACACCGAATCTAAAAATAGATGAAACTATCTTAAATAAATACAAGACTGAAGTAGAAATAATTTACAAATAAAAACCCCAGAAATGGGGTCTTTTTTAATCGCACACCTCACCCTACCCTCTCCCCAAAGCGGAGAGGGAAAAATCACACTAGAACCAACCTAGAAGAAATGCAAAAGTAAACAACACTCCGAGTACACCAAGAACAGGATGAATTTTCCAAAGTATAATGTCGGCAATGATTATAAGACCAAAATATACATAACCGATGGATTGAATAGTTGTTAAAACTTTTGTGAAAAACATATTATGCAGTTGGATTATTAATAACGCTGTCAGCTACTATTCCATTTGCTAAACTACGCGCTGGCAATTCGCTGGGTTGTGGAACAATAGGTGCTACTGATCTATCTTCCATTAATTGATTTTCTTTACCTCCCATTAACAAATGATAAATATAAACTTGTGCTATCAAAACTGTTGGAATAGCCCACAAAAGACCAATAAAGATTGCAATTAGACCTAAAATTTCAATAAGTAAACCAATTATTACTAAACCAAGCAAACTCCAAACACGGCCTTTTGTAAGTTCAAAAGATTTTTTTATACTTGCAATAGCCCATGACCCTGTATCTAAAGTATAATATTTTGAAAATGATACACGAATTGCTAAATGAACTGTAATTATAAGTAAAACTAACCCAATAATTATTGCAATAATAACAGCAATAGCATTACCAGCCATAAGACCAAATGCACCCAAGAATCCAAATAGTAAACCCCCAACAAAAATAGCCGGTAAAAGTACCAAAACACTAACGACACATGTCCATAATGTTTTAAGACCAGTTTTAGGCCAAGTGAAAAAATCTTTCATTTTTACTTCATACCCACGAACTATTTTTAAAGTTGCAGAATACATAGACATCATTAAATATATAGATATTATATAACCAATGATGTATAAGATGCCTTGGAACAAACTAATTGTTTCATCTTCTTTAATTTTTGGCATGAAGATGAAGCTCGCTACCAAATAGACTAAAAAGAGTACAAGAAATGACCAAAAATGTTTTTTAGCATTTTTGAAGCCAAAAGAATATATTTCTTTGGAACTTAAATTTTGTGTATTCATCCGCCTAAACTTTTCACTTATATACTATTTATTTTTGTGAAAAGTAATTTGATTTAAATTATTAAATAAGAACCCTAACTTAAAAAGTTTTGGTGGATTCATATACCCAAATTATATCATATTTAATCAACAACTTGTATACCCATAGAGCGTGCAGAGCCAGCAACAATTTTTACCGCTCCGGCTAAATCTTTTGCATTTAAATCCTTCATTTTTCTTTTTGCAATTTCTTCGGCTTGAGACATAGATATTTTACCTGCTTTACTAGTACCTGGTTTGCCAGCTCCCTTTTCAAGACCAGCTGCCTTTAATATCATTCCTGTAACAGGAGGAGTCTTTACCATGAAATCATAAGATCGATCTTCGTAAACTGTTAGTTTTACGCTAACGGTCTCACCAAGATATTCTTGTGATGCAGCGTTAAATTTTGCACAAAAGTCCGCAATATTAACACCGGCTTGACCCAAAACAGGACCAAGTGGTGGAGCTGGAGTTGCCTTCCCGGCTGGTGCCAAGAATTTTGCATTTTTAATTATTTTTTTTGCCATTTGAATTAGATTTAATTATAAATAACTTGAAGCGTAACAGTGCGTGTACTATACCCTATATTTTCTTAACTTGCAAGAAGTCTAATTCTACTGGTGTTTCGCGTCCAAATAATGATACCAAAACTTTTACTTTACCATGTATTGTATCAACTTCGGAAACTATGCCTTCTAAATCTTTAAAAGGACCATCGGTAATTTTAATTGGTTCATCAAGACTATATAATGCAGTATATTGGGCTTCTTCAGTTTTGTTCATTGATTTGAACAATCCATCAACTTCTTTTTGATTCAAAGGTACTGGGTTAACTCCGGCTCCAACGAAACCAGTTACCCGTGGAGTATTTCGGACAACATACCAAGAATCATCGGTAACTATCATATCAACTAATACATACCCAGGGTAAGTTTTTTCTTCAACTTCTACTCGTTTATTACCTTTGATTTTTATTTTCTTTTCTGTTGGAACGACAACATTAAAGATTTTTTCTTGCATAGCCAAAGAATCTATTCTTTGTTTCAGATTTCTTTGAACAGCATTTTCGTAACCAGCATATGTATGTACTGCATACCAGTTGCGTTCGCCTTCACCTTGTTTTGCCATATAATATTTAAATTAAACTATTAAAGTCCTAGTAATTTGGCTAAACCTTTTGACATAATAGAATCAAAAAACCCAGATAAATAACCAACAATTAATGCAATAGCAATAACGATTCCTGTATGAGTCATAGTCAGTGGCCATTTTGGCCAAACAACATTATTCATTTCTACCTTTGTTTCTTTTAGATAATTAGCGATTTTATTCATAAAATATATAAAAATTAGCGGACAATTTTAAAAGCCCTTCCGGGCCCCTATATTTATAATATACACCTGTGGGGCTAGAAAGTCAAGATATCCTACCCGAAATCTACCTCACCCCTGCCCCTCTCCTGACAAGGAGAGGGGTTTAGCCACAAATAACAACACCCCTCCCTAAGTCCCTCCCCTTATAAATGGGAGGGACTTTAACGAAACATGTTATACTAAATACATTAAAATTAATTACTAATTTATAGATTATGTACTGCCAAAAATGTGGAATTCCGATACCGGATGCAAATGAGTTTTGTCATAAGTGTGGACATCAATTAAACACTCCAATTCCAATACAAAACCCAGAGAGAAAATTACCAGCTGGTGTTCTTAAGAGATTATTAAACTATGTTCTTGATGATTTTTTTAGAAAAATTATAGCTCTTATCCCAATAGGAATCGGAATAGCTATTCATTCAAATGTTTTAATTGGTTTTGGTATTTTTATATTTTTAATTTACCATATTGTTTGTGAAAGCATTTGGCAAAAAACTTTAGGAAAACTTATAACTGGGACAAAGGTTATTGGTTTTAACGGGAACAAACCAGGTTTTTGGAGAATCGTTGGAAGATCATTATCTCGAGCAATTCCATTTGAACAACTTTCTTTTTTATTTGGTGGCTACCCTATTGGCTGGCATGATAGTATTTCAAAAACTTTGGTTGTCCCAGACAATATTACATCTGAAGATGTACAACAAATGAATTTGTCAGAAATTAAAAAAATGAAATCCGAAAATGTTTTAATAAAAATAATTATAATATTTTTAGTTGTATTATTTATATTGGCTATAATTGGAATTCTCGCAAGTGTGGTTTTAGCTTCAATGAACCAAGCTCGTGCCAAAGCCCGCGATGCAAAGATAGAATCAAATTTATCAACCATCGTAATCAAGGCTGAAAACTATAAAAATTTAAATGGGTCTTACTTGGGACTTTGTGAAGATAGTGAAATATCACTTTTAACTTTAACAAACTCATCGTCAACTAAACCATATACCGAGATAACTTGTAATGACAATGAACAGGCTTATGCGGTTAGCGCATCATTGAGCAATCCAGACGATTCACTTTCAGGCCATCAAGAATACTTTTGTGTAGATAGTACCGGCGTAGCAACTAAAACTACTAATGATATTTCAATCGATGGCAATACAAGTTGTTCAACTTCTTTGGTTGAAACTTATAATAATAAAATAGATTCAACAAATGGTACAATTGATGAGAATAAATATGCATACTATAATTTAGGTCAAAACTACCAAAGTATGGACGCTTATGAAAATGCAATAAAAGAATACGAGAAGGCAATTGAACTTGATATAAAAAATATAAAAAACCCATCAAATGAATTGATTCTTTTTAGAGAAGCGACTATTTATCAAAATCAATCAGAATATAGAAAACTTGAAAATGTATATAATAGAATATTACTAATAAACCCACAAAATACACAAGCTTACTCAGACAGAGCATTTTCTGTATATGGTAATACTGGTGAACATGAGAAAGCTTTAATAGATTATACTGAAAGCCTTAGGCTTGATCCAAACAATCAATTTAATTTATTTATGAAAGCAAATACAGAATTTAAACTTGGTAAAATTAATGAAATGTGTAGTGATATTTCAAAAATAGATATTACATACTTAAAAGGTTTTGAAGAAGGATACAACGAATTAAAAAGAAATTGTAATTAGTAGAAATTAATAAATAAATTTATGGAAAATAATAATGAGGAAACTTTGAAAAGTGTGATCCAAGAAGATATTAATAATAGCTCTGGTGTGCCAAGATTTGAAGAAAAGAACGGTGAATTTCATGTAAGAAATAGCAGTGATTATTCTGCTTCAGTTAGCACAAAATTAGGTCTTAAAATTTTACTTCCAATCCTTGCAATAGGAATTATTGTGATGCTGGCTTATACATTTTTGTTTTCTTAAAACACTATGAGCGAGGTCTTGCCTCGCTCATTAAAAAAACCGAACAGGTGTGTTCGGTTTTTGGGAGCAAGACTCCCAAATTATAATTTATTTTCTCGAAGGTATTTTATACCATTGATGCATACTTGAATTTGTTGGTACGAGGTCAATTCGGTAAAGTATCCAAATAGAACATTAATTTCTTCCATGGAAGCTTGTCTACCAAGGATTTGGTTACAAAACCCAAGTAAGTCTGAATTCTTATTGTATTCCATAATCTGGTGAACATTAATCCACCCCGATGTAATGAAAGATCTAACTATCGTAGCATATGCATAATAAAACTTTGTTTCAGAAGTTCTATAAACCGAATCTATGTAAAACATGCATACTTCAGCACAACCTTCATTTAATTGTTCTAGTAAAACTCTTCTTTCTTTTGATACGAGAATTAAAGTTAATCCATAAGAACCAATAAATTGTACTGAATCATACCTAATATAGATTGAATCAAAGTATTTATGTTGACTAGTATTAGTATGATATAGCTCATGTTTTATACAATCATAAAATTCAATGATGGAGACACGCTTTAAAAAATTTCTATCAATAGAAATTATATTTTTAATGTCCGTTTTAGCCAAAATATTTCTAGGTAAATCATCTACTTTTATACCAAAAGTATCGCTAACAAGACCAAAAAAGAACTCATACCTATCAATTGCTCTTTTTATAACCTGATGAAATGAATCCGGTATGTGATCATCTACATAAATCACTTTATCATTACTGGCTTTCAACAATGTCCCAGATATTATTAATACAATTAAAATAACTATTTTTTTCATAATTTCAGTTTTTGATTTAAACTTATTATGTCATAGATTCATACAAAAAGCAATGGTAAATAAAAAAGCCCGGACGATTTTAGTCGTCGGGCTTCGTGTGAAATATTTTAGATATCTACTGTTTTACAATTTTTTGGTTACCAATAAATTGGCTTCCTTTGTATATTTGTATAAAGTAAACACCAGCAGGCAGATGATCCAAGTTGATTTGTTCAACATCATTTTGTATTAATGTTTTATGAACAACTACACCTTGAATATTAATGAAAACAACCAGATCCCCTTCTTTTGATTCAACTGTGAGTTGCTCTAAGAAAGGATTTGGATAGGCTTTAATTGCTACCTGATCAGGATTTATACTAACATCGTTAATTCCAGTCACATCCTTTTCTTTTGTTTTTAGAGAAAGGATGTTACCTTGTGTTATACCAATCTCATTTTCACAAACAAGACGAGTATAGTAAGTTTCTCCATAATTACAAGATACCATTGAATAAACAACATCACTGTCATTTTTTGAAAAATAGATAGGACTTCTTTTTGAAAAACTTAAGTCTGTACTATATTCAAAATAATATCTAATTGGAGCACTGCCATTTGCATTATACTTTCCTTCAAACAACAGAGTTGAATCATCAACCTGAGTAATCTTCAAAGTTTTAACATTTGGAGTTTGGTTATTTTTAGTCTTAAACTCAACCAACATAGAGTCTTTCCCATTTACATTTTGCAAATAGAATAAACAACTTTGTGTTGAATTTGCCCACAAGTTTGTAAGTACAATAGTGACAATTCTGATACCACTATCATAGAACATTTCCACAGAAGATTTTTGACCATCTCCATAGGTAGTCCAATATGAAGCCAATTCGTCTTTACTACTAATACTTGCTTTTAATACAGCATAGTGAATATCGGCAGTAACTTCTATAGATAGAATCTTTAGAAACACTTTTTCTTTTTGAGGAGTAAAATCAAGAGTCCGAAAACTCATAATCTCACTTTTTTCAATTCCCCAAGTATTTTCAGCAGAAACATAGAAGAAATATGTGGTATTGGGTTTCAACCCATACATAATCCCTTGAACTGTTTTTTTGTAACTACCAGAGTTAAACTTACCGGTAATTTTGTAAAGTTCAGAAGGATCTGTTCCATAAACAAATTCGATATTTGTGTTTGTACCTTGTCCATCAACTTCTGCAAACAATATTGCGTACGTATCATGGACTATAGGCGTCAGTGTTTTTACAATTGGTTTTTGATTTCCTAAAGTAAGTACACTATCAGTCGTAGTCATCACAATCCCGAATGAATTTTGTGCATAGGCTTGATAATAATACCAAGTATTTGCATCCAGATCATTGGCCAATATGCTAAATGGCCCAGAATCTATTTTATCATCTAGAATTGTAGTCTTAATTGTAAAACCGTTTTTATCTTTGCATACTACCCAAACATTCGTTTTTGTTTTATTCGAGTTGTAATACCCGTCAAACACGATTGTTGTAGCAGTAGCACATACAGTTTCCAATTTGATTGTAGGTGGTTTGTTGTTTAGTGTTGTTAGCTCTTTGACATTACCTTGTATTTCACCGAAAGAATTTCTACTAATCGGTGCAAGATAGTATCGTGAATCTGGATTTAATCCTGATAATAAAACAGTCAGAGTGTCCAATACCTTTTTAGCGGTAAAAAAATCTGTCTGTTCTCTTAAGTTAAGATCATTCCCATAATTGAGAGCGAAGTCACTTATAGTGCCTCGGCCGTCAATGACAACAGTAATTTTTGCAGAGTTAGGTGTGATAGAATCAATTTTCAATATCTTCACAACTGCTTCCTTGTTTGGAAGCGTTCTAAATTTGTAAACCTGGCCTTTTGTCACACCCCACTCATTTGTCGCTTTTATGCGATAGTAGTATGTGGTGTACTGGTCAAGTCCGTAGATTGGAACTAATTGATATGAGCTCCCTTTACCTGTTTTAATTTCAGGTGTTTGATTTGTCAGTGTTTGAGACGATGTGCCCCATTCAAAAACAAACTTAGTGTCGCTTTTCTTTCCATCGACAAACCCAGCGAGTATTGCATAGGTTGAAGATATTGCATCAATTGAATCAGTAACCACCAATGGTTGTTGGTTGTTTAAGGTTGTCACAGCAATAGTTTTGCCGTAGACAATTCCAAAAACATTTTCTGCCCCACTTCTAATAAAGTAAGTGTGGTTGGGCAACAAACCAGAAAGTGTCTCTGATATATTACCAGCAGATTTTCCTTGAGAACTCTTACTTGTACTCATTGAATACTTGTTCACAAGGGTGTCATACTCAAACCAAGTTTTTGTGTCTGTGCGATTTGCATCAAACTTAGCAAAGACATTGATTTGAGTTGTACTGGATGCAATTGCTGAATCAGTATTTGTCGTAGGTGGAAAGTTAAAATCTGTGGTAAATTCTACCAACGATCCATAACTTATTCCAAACTTAGTTTTCGCTTTTAAGCGATAGTAATGCTTGGCACCACTTTCTATATCTTTTATACTTACTTTCACTGTGTCGGTACCTTTTTGATACGACACAGGGGATGTCTCTAGCCCGAGATAAATACTCGTACCATGCTGAAAAGAAATTTCAGTAGATTCTGCACCATTGGAATTATAATAACCCCACAAATCGGCAGAAGTATAAGAGATATTACTTGCTTGAAGTGTTAAAACTTCTGGAGCGTAGCTACCTTCAGTTTTGAAAGATAGAATTTCTCCATAGCTTTTACCCCTATTGCTTTCAGAAACAGCCCGGTAATAATAAGTTGTATTTGGCGAAAGGCCGTATATTTCCTTACTATAATTAAACATTCCATACTGACAATTCCAAGATTGGAAATAACTGTCATATGTGGATTTGTTTAATGATTTAGGCGACTGCCCATACTCGTAGTACGAATATGCACAATTTGCCAAGCCATCGAATCGGCAATTTAACATTGCAGTTGAATTTGACAGGTTGGTAGCTGAATCAGTGATAACCACTGGAGGTTTTCCTGATTGTGTGATAATGGTACCAACGCTTGAATAAACAGTACCAGAATCATTTTTTGCGGCTAACCGTACATAATATTTTTTGTATTCTTTGAGGTTTTTTACTTCCTCTTGCATACTACTCATATTATAGTTTTTGCTTTGGGTTTCTGGTTGAATGATTTTCTTTGTTGCACTCCTGAAAGAATCAGGAGTAATATCGTACTCATACCAAGTCGTGGTGATAAGTCCGTTTGCAAAAAAGTATCCGTTCACCTGAAACTGATTTGTGTCATTTGTCCAAAGTCCCCATAAATCCACACTAGGAAGTCCAGTTGGTGGTGTGTATAGATAATAGACACTACCATAGCTTACCCCATTTGAATTTTTTGCAACCACCATATATTCGTATGATGTTTGTTCGTTGAGGTTTGTAATTGTCTGGCTTATTGTGCCAGAATTACTTTTTGTGTAACGTTGGCTTGTGTCAACTTTACTTGACCCACTTTGCCAGTAGATAAAGTAGGATTCACAGGCCGATCCATTTGGGTTTACATACCCATTTAAGACTGCGGAATTTCCAAATACACGAGTTGCATCGTATGTATCGACATACGGTGCTTGTGCGTAAGATGTTAGGCTACAGCTAATAATAGCGAGCCATGTCATAATCATTTTTTTTGTTTTCATTTTTTTGTTTTTTGTTTTTTTAAGTTTTAGAAAATTTTTATTTAAAGAAATTTAATTGTTAGTTAATTCAATAAAAAAGACGAATTTGCATCCGTTTTATAGAACTAACTAACCCCTAAAAAGCAAAAAATCTGCCTGTCAAAGAACACTGTAGATTGGTGTATATACTATCACAAATAGCCCTATTTGTCAATGGCTATATTGCAATCCCCTTTTTATGTGATATAGTATAAGAAACCTAAAAATCTGACGCTATGAAAAACAATGACTACTTCAACCTATTAAAAATAGGTCTAATTGTAAAAATTATTGCATTGGCACTAACTGTGATTTTATTAATCCTAGTGATAGGAAGCAAATCTGCCTTTGGGCAAACAAAACCCCAAAACAAAATCAAGAAAAAGGCTGAAAAACAAGTAGAGTTTGTTTTAAACTACGAGTTGCAGTTTGATTCAATAACAGTAGTAATCCCATGGATCCGCCTACAAGAGAATCAAGAAATCAGCTCTCTATCTTGGATATTAAAAGAGTATTTACAAAAATCTGGTGATACCTTGTGGTTGGAAATTCCCAAAGGGTACACCCCCTTCTCAAGAGAATATCCTGATAATAAAAGCCTTATAAATACCGCAATGGTTGAAATAAGGCAAGGTTATTCTCCCGGATTTAAAAAGGAAGACGAAGAGATATTTTATATCCCGGAGTCTGAGATTATAGGGAACCGATTCCCTATTTGCACAAATACAAAAAAGGAAAGACTGTATATATACATCTACTTATAGATTGTTGGGTTCAAACCCAATAAGGCGTGTCTTAAAAGATGCGCTTTTTTATTTGCAATTATGAATTTATTTAAAAACTTACCCTAAAAAACATTTAAAATTGGGCTTATTTTAGCCCTTGACAAATCCATCCGAATTTGCTATACTGTCCCCAAGATGCAACAACACCGATGAGACGGATTTGGATGCAGGAAAATTCCTGGTAAACATCCCCCGTCCGTGGCTTATGCATCAACGCCGAGATGGTCAGGTATGGGGAAAGACCCCACTTAAATGCCTAGATCGTCAATTTAGTTCTTTTATTACATATGTAATTTAAATATAAACCAAATAGAAAGGTTTGTAAGTAAATGACATAATTGATTCTTGAGTCAGAGTTATAAGAATCATAAATAGAAGAACGTAAGTTTTGTAAACTCCTCTTTTTATTTTTTAGGAAATGACCGCAGGCAAATGATATCGAAAGATAAACGCAACCGCCACCGGATAATCCAAAATAAAAAGAGCATAACCACAAAAACTATAATTTACTCTGAAGTTATAGGGTTATGATAAAGAAAGCCCATTAACGGGCACAGATGCGGCAGCCAATTGGTTGCCGCTTTTTTATTTTTTATTTACCTTATTTCGTAAGTTATCGAAACATTTGATGTATATTTATTTTCACCCATTGGAATTTCTGGAATTATAGATTTTTCCATAGCACCATCGCGCATCATAGTTGCGCCACCGTACATTGGATATATTCCCCCACCATTATTTTCTGAAAAATTTTGAATTTTTACAAGTCTTACACCAAGTTGAGCGGACAATGTTCGCGCTTTAGATTTTGCATCTCCAATTGCATCAGTGCGAGCTTTGTTTCTTGCTTCATCTTCGTTTGCTAATGTAAATTCTGGGCCTGATACATTTGTTGCACCCCATTCGGTCAATTTACCAGCAACTTCCCCTGCAAGATCAATGTCTTTAATTTTCACACTGACGGTTTGGTTAAAAGTATAACCAACAGCTACATTTTTACCATCGGGTTGTGGACATGGTGCACGAACACAATATATTGTTTGTTGTTGCCATTCGTATTTTGGATTTAGAGAAAAATTAATTGTTTTTAAATCTTTATCATCCATATCATAATCTTTCTTTAATTTAGCCAAAATATTATTCATGACTTCACTACCTGCATCTTTGGCTTGTTTTTGAGTAATGGCATCCTTCTCTACAGTAAAAGTAAACAACGCTGTATCGGGTATTGCAAAATATTCACCAGTACCATCTACGGTAATAGTTGCAACTGGCTTGTTTTCATCATTACGATTAAAAGCACCATAAGCATTAGCTAGGAAAAATATAGACAAACAAACACTGGTAATAATGATAAGATTTGTCAAAAGCTTTTTATTTTCAAACATAAATTTATATATTAAGAGTAATACAGCTATTATAGCACACACCCCCTCTTAAATCTCCCCCTTAGCAGGGGGCGAAACAGCGAAGCAAAATTGTCTTTTTGAAAATGTCTGGTGAGCCAACCCGAGGACTTTTTAAAAAGATTATTTTGCGTAGCTGATTTTTATGCTATTTTATTCGTTATATCAGAAACAATTTTGCCATCTACCAAAAAAATAGTCCTGTCAGACATATGGGCATATTCAACTTCGTGCGTAACCATAATAATGGTTTGACCTTCATGATTTAGCTTTAAAAACAAATCAATGATATTTTTTGAAGTCTCTGTATCTAAATTAGCTGTTGGCTCATCAGCAAAAAGAACTTTCGGATTATGTGATATTGCCCGGGCAATGGAGACTCGTTGCTGTTGCCCTCCGGAAAGTTGACTAGGTAAATTATGCATTCTATCTTCCAATCCAACTTTAGTTAAAGCTTCAATTGTCTTGTTTTCTGCTTGCTTGTCATCCAGACCCAACATTAACAATGGGACCATGACATTTTCAAATGCAGTTAATGATGGCAATATTGCGTAATCCTGAAATATATAACCAAGATTTTTTAATCGCATACTACTTTTTTGATTTTCATCTAAAGATTCGGTATTAATATCATCAATTATAATTTGACCATCAGTTGGTGTATCTAATAATCCTAATTGATAAAGTAATGTTGATTTACCACTACCTGACTTTCCAGAAACTGTTAAAAACTGACCATCTGGAATAGTAAAAGACACATCATCGAGTGCTCGAATTGGTGAATCACCATTCTCAAAAATTTTAGCTAAATTTTTTATTTGTATCATCCTCCTAAACTTTTCACTTATATAAGTTATTTATTTTTGTGAAAAGTATTTTAATTTATTAAATAATAATTAAGACCTAATTTAAAAAAGTTTCGGCGGATAAATTCTCTTACCGGCCTAATATGGCACTTAATGTATTTTGCTTTACGACTATTCGAGCTGGTATAAAGCCGGCAATAACTGTTGTGATCATTAATAACAAAACTCGATATAATGTACCCGATAGTGTTGCAACTAAAATACCGTCAGAAAAAGGAAAATCAATAGGATGCGCAATAAAAGCTGGTTTGATAAAAGCAAAAACCAAAATCATACCAATAATTGAGCCTAAAATAGCATAAAATAAAGATTGATAAATATAAGAAATTATAATAGCTCGTCTTGTTATACCAATACCTTTTAATATCCCAATATAACGACGGCGTGTAATAGCATTTACAAAAATAACAATAAATATAGTAATCGATGCCACGACAAGCCCAATAGACGATATTGCATTACCAAGTATCGCAAAAGTTTTTTGTATATCTTTTAAAAATTTAGGTTGAGCTTCGATAGATGTTTGAATACGAGCATAACCACCAATACCAGACGACACAAGTGCATTCTTAGCTAAATCTTCGTCAATACCATCTTGCAAATCAATTGCAATTTCATTATAGGTAATAAGACTTGTACCCATCATTTTTCGAAGCTCGGACTGATTCATAAATACACGCGAATCAACTTCGTTAACTTTGGCTTTTATTGTCCCACGAACTATAAATTCTTTTTGAGTATCACCAATAGTGATAAGAACACTGTCTCCAATAGACACACGCTTCAAAGCGGTAAACCCAGGAAATTCAATTGGTGTTTCTTCATTATAAATTAAACTATCACCTATCAAAATCCCATCTGGGTCATCAGACGACAAATATGTGCCTGTTTTGATTGCTGTTTTAAGATTCGTAACTAAATCTTCTTGCTCGGGAATTATACCAACCAATCCAGCCCCAACTGCATTTGGTAATTCATCTTTCAAAAGTGTTTTTCGAAATTCGGCAGTTACCCGCCCAGAACTTGTAATTCGCGCAGTATAATTTGCGAGTCCTGGAGTATTTTCTACAACTTTTACAACTTCAACACTTTGGTCAATATAATCGCGATTTAAAAATGAACTGATAAAAATATCGCCAGTGTTTCGAGCTTTGTTGGCTTGAACCGAGCCTTCAATCAAACCAACTAAAATTCCAGAAACCACGACTAAATTTAAAAAAGTAAAAATCATAACAAACACAATTAAAATTGTTGTCCATTTATTGGCTCGTTTGATATCACGTTTGGCTAAAAATAATCCAACCCGAGCGTCATTTTTTATAATTTTTAAAATTTTTTCTTTAAACATTATTTTGTTTTAAACAAAACCATTTCGCTACCTGTAAGCCCACTTGTAATTTCAGTCATTGCCCCATCACCAGTAAAACCAACAGTTACTGGTAGTTTTTTAGTTTTGGCCTTTTTCTCATTTGTAACAAATAAAATATATTTAGTTCCATCTTCATTTGTGTATATTGCTCTGTTTGGAATTACTACAATATTTTCTTTTTCTTGTATTAGAATAGAAAGATTTGCAGTTGAACCAATTTTAATTTGATCTTGTCCTGTTAAAATATTGGCTTTGATTTTATAATTAACAATATTACCATCTTTTGTTGGGGAACCATCTATATGTGTAACTTCTGCTATAAATGTTTGATTATTCCCAAGTGTATCAACTGTAAAACTAACAACTTGTCCGGGTTTAATAAGATCAATATCGGCTTCATTTATATTGGCTTCTAAAAACAAACCACCTCGTTCTTCTAAAACTATAGCTATCTTTTTAGATTCAATGTTTTCACCAATGCGCAAATCTTGCCTTGTTATATAACCATTAATTGGTGCGCGAATTATTTTTTCTTCATACGCACCAAGAGCCGATTGAACCCGACCTTGAGCTGTCAAAACATCAGCTTCTCGAGCTAAAACATCGCTGGGGCGGGCTTTGGCTTTTTTTAAATCTAAATTAGCTTGTGCATTATCAATAGTTGCTTGGGCAGTTTCCAAGGCTGAAAATCGTGTATCTTCCGCACTTTTTAAACTACTTAAATTAGTATTGTAATTAACGCTTGTAGTATTTGGAATTTTTATCTTCCAACTTTCATTATAAGTCGTGGAGCTCGTTGAAAATTGTATATAAAGACCTTTGTCCCCCAATGCTATCGGAGTATTTGTAGAAACTGGGAAAGACCCACCTTGCCCTGTTAGGCTAGAGTACGATGCGTATTGTCCGGAACCTGTCGAATAAATATTGATATTATATTCATCTTCAATATCAGCTGTATACGTTCCACTAATTGTTGGAGCAGTTGTATTAGAACTTGCCATATTTGAAACAGCTAAAAGCGAATTAGAATATAAATTTGCCCGTGCATTTTTTACCAAAGTATTTTGTAATTTCTCGGTACTACTATATGCGCGTTTTGCATTTTCAAGAGTAACTTCAGCAACACGAACTTCTTCAGAAGTATTTCCTTCTAAAGTACGAGCAAGTGCAGCCTGTGCAGATTTTAAAGCACCATATGCTTGGTTAAGTGCCCCAAGTTCAGACCCGGCATTTAATGATGCTAGAACCTGACCTTTGTATACATATTGCCCTAAAAATGTATTGACATTTGATACCACCCCTGAATTATTAAATGATAATTCTAAATTAACACTGGAAGTGACATTTCCAGTGGCTTTTACGGTTTTTTGAAGATTTTGTATTTTAGCAATTTCAACAATTTCTGTCTTTGGATTAAATCCGTTAGGTACGATTTTAGATATAATTATCAGTAAAATAACTAATCCCAAAATACTCCATTTCCAATTTTTCCGTAAAAATACCCATTTAGATTTTATTAATGTGGATATTTTTTCTTTCATATTATTTTTATTTATTTTCTTGCGGCGACGATGTCTTTTTCAACATTTGGAGGAACAATATCATAACGAGAAAATTCCATAGTAAAGCTTGCTCGGCCTTCGGTCATGCTTCTTAGTGAATTTATATAACCAAACATTTCAGAAAGTGGAACCATAGCACGGATAACTTTGTTCATACCACGGTCTTCCATACCTTCAACAAGCCCACGCTTCGACGATAGATTCCCTGTTATGTCTCCCATGAATTTTTCTGGAGTTACAACTTCAACTTTCATCATTGGTTCTAGAATAACTGGACGAGCAGACCGACATGCATCTTGGACTGCCATAGATGCCGCAATTTTAAATGCCATTTCGTTCGAGTCAACATCGTGATATGTTCCATCATAAAGTTCCACAGAAACATTAACCATTTTAAAACCGGCAACAACTCCGCGATCAAGACCTTCGCGAAAACCTTTTTCACAAGCTGGAATATATTCTGATGGAATTGCTCCACCTTTTAATGTATTAACAAATTCAAAATGATCATCACGCTTTGTGTTTTTAGGTAGTTTTTCCAAATCAACATTCATATCCATAGGTTTGATACGAATTTTTGTATGACCATAGTTACCACGACCTCCGGATTGTTTGATATATTTACCTTCGGCTTCGGATGTAATTGTAATAGTTTCGCGATATGCCACCATTGGTTTACCAACATTGGCTTCAACTGTAAATTCACGCTTCATACGATCAACGATAATTTCCAAATGAAGTTCACCCATACCGGCAATAATTGTTTCATTAGTTTCTTGATCAGTTGAAACTTTAAATGTTGGATCTTCTGCGGAAAGTCGTGACAATGCCATACCCATTTTTTCTTGGTCGGCTTTTGTTTTTGGTTCAATTCGAAGCGATACAACAGGTTCTGGAAAAACAATACGATCAAGCTCAATTGGGCTAGATTCGGAACAAATAGTGTCCGATGTAATTGTATCTTTTAAACCAACTGCAGCTGCAATTTCACCAGCAAAAACTTTTTTAACTTCTTCACGATCATTTGCATGCATACGCAAAATTCGTCCGATTCGTTCTTTATTACGAGTTCGTGGATTGTAAACATAACTTCCTGATTCAAGAGTTCCAGAGTAAACCCGGAAGAAAACTAGTTGTCCAACATATGGATCACTTGCTAATTTAAAAGCTAAAGCTGAAAAAGGTTCAGTGTCAGACGGATTACGAATTAATGCTTCATCAGTTGTAGGGTGAACTCCTGTTATTGGTGGAATATCTAATGGACTTGGTAAATAATCAACAACAGCATCTAATACAAGTTGTACACCTTTATTTTTAAGTGCAGACCCTGCAAAAACTGGAAAAATTTCATTTGCAATTACTGCTTTACGCAATGTTGCTTTTAATCTTTCAATAGTTATTTCTTTGCCCTCGAGATAATCATTCATCATTGTTTCGTCATTCAATGCGATTTTTTCAACAAGTTCAGAACGATATTTTTCAACATCCCCCTTCATATCTTCTGGAATATCACATTCTACGATTTTGATTCCCATTTCTCCTTCAAATTTATATCCTTTGCGAGTAAGTAAATCAACAACACCCATATGGTTTTCTTCAAGACCAATTGGTAATTGGCATCGAACAGCTTTTTTAGAAAGACGATCAAGAATTGATGCAAAAGATTTTTCAAAGTTTGCACCAGTACGGTCAAGTTTGTTTATAAAACAAATGCGAGGAACATTGGCTTCATCAGCATAGCGCCAGTTTGTTTCAGACTGTGGTTCTACCCCGGCAACACCGTCAAATACAACAACAGCGCCATCAAGCACACGAAGAGATCTTTTAACTTCTACTGTAAAATCAATATGCCCTGGTGTATCAATAATGTTAAAACGATGTTTTTTGTTTTTATCATTAGGTGCGTATGTTGGGTTCCAAAAACAAGTAATAGCCGCAGATGTAATAGTAATACCACGCTCTTTTTCTTGTTCCATCCAGTCAGTTGTCGCTGCACCATCATGAACTTCTCCAATTTTGTGAGATACTCCTGTGTAATATAAAACACGCTCACTAGTTGTTGTTTTACCAGCATCAATGTGCGCAATGATTCCAAAATTTCGAACTTTCTCTAGAGGATAATCTCTTTCCATATGATATTAATTAATGATTTTATTATTTTTATAAATTACCAAGCGAAGTGTGCGAAAGCTTTGTTAGATTCTGCCATTTTATGAGTATCTGTACGCTTTTTAACTGCAGAACCTTCATTTTTAGATGCAAGTATTAGTTCGTCAGCTAAACATTCATTCATTTGGCGGCCTTTTTGACCACGAGCTGCATTTATTATCCAACGAATTGCTAATGCTTGTTGTCTTTCTTTGCGAACTTCTCTTGGAACTTGATAGTTTGCTCCTCCGATACGACGAGATCGTACTTCGATCAAAGGACTTGCATTTTTAATTGCTAAATCAAAAATTTCAAGGGGATTTGGATTTCCGGTTTTTTCTTTAACTATGTCAAATGCACTGTACACGACTTTCATCGCAGTATTTTTTTTACCATCCCACATAATTACATTTATAAACTTGGAAAGTTTTTCCGAGTTATAATTCATGTCTGGACCTACAGTATTTTTATTTGTTATTTTTCTTCGCATATTTATTTTTTCTTAGATACAGTGTCTCCAGCTTTTGGACGCTTTACACCATATTTACTACGCTCTTTTCGACGTTTGTCTACTCCGGATGCATCAAGTCTTCCACGGACAATATGATAACGAACACCAATAAGGTCTTTTACGCGACCACCACGAATCATTACAACCGAGTGTTCTTGTAAATTGTGACCCATTCCAGGAATATAAGCTGTAACTTCCATACCATTTGTAAGACGCACACGAGCGATTTTACGAACAGCAGAGTTAGGTTTTTTAGGAGTTGTTGTAGTAACTTTTGTACAAACGCCTCTTTTAAAAGGTGAAGGATACATAATAGGACGATTTTTAAGCGCATTAAAACCACGAGCCAATGCTACGGCTTTGGATTTTTTAACGACTTTTTTTCTTCCTTTTCGAACTAGTTGATTTACTGTTGGCATTAACTAAAAGAGCATTTATCGTCAGATATTACGAAAGTACCCATATTACTATTAAAATCCCGGATGCCGGGACATGTGTATATAAAGTAACATAACTAAGACTAAAACGCAAGAAAAATCCCAAGGGATTTTTCTTGCGTTTTAGTTAGCTGAAAGCTTTCAGCTTAATCACTATTGCCCTATTTTTCTAAGCTCAATATCAAAAATAAGAGTTGAACCACCAGGAATTGTTTGATAATCATTTGGACCATATGCTAAATCAGATGGAATTGTAAGGCGACGCTTTTCTCCAACTTTCATACCCAACAAACCTTCATCCCATCCAGCAATAACATTACCTGCACCAACTATGAACAAAAATGGTTGTCCTCTTTTATAACTTTCATCAAACACGGTCCCATTTGTAAAAAATCCACGATAATCTACACTTACGGTATCACCACTGCGAACACCAGACCCTGTCCCCTCACTTATGATTTCTATAATAAGACCATTTTCTTTTTTTATAATTTGCACAGGTTCCATTTTATTTGTATCTTTTTTACCTAATAATTCACTACCAGTAGGTATTACTTTAATATTTGTACCAGTAATCCCATCATCAGTAATTTGTGGTGCAACAACTGAACCACTAAAATTTTTATATCCTAAAATACTTATAATTACAAGAACCATAATGATAACGATACCTATAAATACCTTGGAATCTTTTTTCTTTTGCATATATTATAAAAATTAATTATTTAAGTTAAAATTTTAAAAAAATCGAAGTAATAAAATAAACAAAGGTGCAACAAGTGCAAATGAAACTAATGAATAACCAGCATTTATACCAAACAATGTCCAACTATCTCGTCTTGCGCGTCCAGACCAAATAGCACCACTTGCTTTGTTAGGCATAATAATAAAGAACCAAAATATAATTCCAAATATAAGTGCTGCGGAATATGTACTAGCAAATGCTAAATTCATAATTGTTAAAAATCCGAAGAACATTATGAAACTTGAAACAAAATCCAAAACTACACGAATTATCATGTCTTTTTTATTGGCTTGTTTATTCGCCTCCATCATTTCGGGACTAGTATTTATACCCATAGATCGCATAAAATGCTTCCCAAAAATTGGACCATACCACACATACCCTAAAATAGTTACCAGTACCGCTGCCGCAAGGGGCAAAAGAAGAATTCCTATCATCATATTATTTTTATTACTATTATTATATATCCATTATATCACACCTAAATAAATATCAAAGCTTTTTTTATTTACTCCTTAAAACTTTATCAATTTTCTTTGCAATATTTATCATATCTTTCTCTTTCTTTCCCCTGGTTGTTTCGGCGCATGTACCCAAACGGATTCCGGATGGGTCCATTACAGAGCGTAGGTCGCCGGGGATGGTATTCATATTTACTATGATGCCGGCTTTTTCTAATTTTTTGCTTGCAATACTTCCTGTTACACCCCCGGCTTGACCTGGTAAAGTATTAAGACCATTTATATATGTATCAACAAGTATAAGATGCGAATCCGTACCACCAGATATTACACCCCAGCCTAAACGAGAGAGCTCGTCGGCCAATGACACAGCATTTTTAACGACTTGCTTGGCATATTTTTTAAAAGCCCCAGTATTAGCTTCTTTCAAAGCAATAGCCACCGCAGCAATTGTGTTTTCATGAGGACCACCGAATAATCCTGGAATTACCATTTTATCTAGCTTTTTATCAAAATCTCGAGCATCGTGTTTTACAAACATCAAAGCATGTCGTGGACCACGAAGAGATTTATGAGTTGTAGTCATAACAGAATCCGCATATGGAAATGGCGATGGGTATACACCACCCACAACAAGACCTGCGAAATGTGACATATCAACATGTAATAATGCTCCGCAGGCATTTGCAATTTTACGGAATTTTTTAAAATCAACTATTCGTGGATATGCAGTAAACCCTGCAACAATAATGTCAGGCTTTTCTTTAATTGCTAAAGCTTCAAGATATTTATAATCGATCATTTTGGTTTTTGGATCCAGCTCAAATTGAATTGGTTTCCAAAGTTTTCCTGTCATTGACAATGGATGCCCATGAGTAAGATGCCCCCCGCTGGTTAATTTCATTCCCATTATTTTTTTAATAGGTTTACCCTCGGGTCCAAAAACTGGTGGAACAAGTGCATTGTATATTGCAAAGTTTGCCGGACTTCCTGAAAGAGCTTGAACATTTACATGCCAGTTTTTTTCATTTAATCCAAAAAGTTTTAAGGCTCTTTCTATACAAAGATTTTCTACTTTATCTATTATTTCATTTCCACCGTAATACCGTCGCCCTGGATAGCCTTCGGCATACTTGTTCGTCAGTTTTGAGCCTAATGCACCCAAAACATCGTTTGATACATAGTTCTCCGAAGCTATTAAATTAATAACACTATTTTGTCTTACCTCCTCAGCTTTTATGAGTTTTTCTATTTGTTTGTCTTGCATTATTGTATTTTATCATATTTTTGATATATACTAAACCTATGAATAATATAGACGAATTAAAGCATAATTCCTGCAATATTGATGGTGGAGGTGAAGTTATAGTGCTTGATACCGGATCAGTTATTGGCCCTGAATCAGGAGCAATGCTCCATGCTCTCCATTCACGCTCTACTGGAGGACTTCGAAGTCATCTAAAAATTTTATCTGAAAAAGGCTCAGATAATTTTATGAAAAACTTTTACGTTGGATATGGTCACAAATCAATTGGTGATTGTGGAACTGTTTCAATATTTATTGAGGGTGTTTCAATGCTCGCTGCTAAAGCTATTCAAGACTGGGCATTGTATTCCGGACAAGAAGCATCAACTAGATATGTTGATTTTAAAACCCAACCATTTAAAAATCCAGCTAATACAAAACAAGGCGAAGAAATTTTGGAAGCTTGGAGAGAATTTTATATAAGTTCAATGGATCCAACTAAAGAATATTTAAAAGTCCAATTTCCTATTGGAGAAGGTGAATCTGAATCAATATATGAAAAAGCAATTAATGCTCGTGCATTTGATACTTTGCGTGGATTTTTACCAGCTGGGGCTACCACTAATTTAGCCTGGCATACAAATTTACGCCAAGCCGCTGATAAAATAGCGATTCTTCGTCATCATCCACTTGTTGAACTAAAAAATGTTGCTGATGCAATTGAAAAAGCATTAATTGCATCACATCCAAATTCATTTGGACATAAACATTATGATGCAACCGAAAACTATAATGAATTTTGGATGAAAGAAGATTATTATTATCATAAAATTGATTGTCCAGAATTTGAATTAATAAATAATTCTATTAATACAGATTTGTTACCATATGAAGTCCTATCATCAAGACCAGCAAAAACTGAATTACCAAAACATCTATCAGAAGCTGGTAATTTACAATTTGAATTTTTGTTAGATTTTGGATCATTCCGAGATATTCAAAGACATAGGGCTGTTATTCAACGAATGCCATTACTGACGACTGAAATAGGTTTTCAAAATTGGTATCTTAATGAATTGCCAATTGAACTACAAGAAAAAGCCAGAGGATTTTTAAAAGAGCAAGAAATTAAAATCAAAAATTTAAATTTACCAAAAGAAGTTGCTCAATACTATATGGGTATGGGTTATAATATTTCAAATAGATTAACCGGTAATTTACCAGCACTTGTATATTTAGCAGAACTTCGTGCAACTCGTTTTGTTCATCCAACATTGCGATACCAAGCAATAAAAATGGCAGAAAAATTATCTGAATTATTCAGTAAAAATGGTTTAATACTTCACTTAGATCAAGAATCAGATCGATTTGATATTAAGCGTGGAGAACACGATATAGTTTTAAAATAATTAATTTACTGATTCTTGTAAGATTCAACAGATTCATCAATAATAGTAAATTCAACACCAGCTTGTTTTAATATTTCTTTTGATTTTTTGCCTGCATGATAATCTTTCATAGCTACAACTCTAATAATCCCAGAATTGACTATACTTTGAGCACATCTAAAACATGGTGTCATTTTACAATATAAAGTAGAGCCTTTTATTGCAACGCCATCTCGTGCAGAATTATTTATTGCATTTTGTTCAGCATGAGCAGTACGAACACAATGATTGGACTCTGTACCATCTTCTTGCATAACTTTATGCATTTCGTGTCCAACTTCATCACAATGTGGTAATCCTATTGGTGCACCAACATAACCTGTTGTTAAAATTCTTTTATCTTTTGTAATAACACAACCACTGCGACCTCGATCACATGTTCCACGACTCCCTACCATATCAGCTAAAGCTAAAAAATATTCGTCCCAGCTTGGTCTTTTATGTATATCTGTCATATATTTACGGATCAATATCCGATTTAACTCTTATAAAAATATCTTTGCCGTCTGGTGATTTTGATTTTTGATATTTACGGTTTTTGTTTGTTTCAATTTTTTTTAATAATTCGGTTTCTAAATCATAACCCAAAATTTCAGACATACCCAAAAGAAATATTGCAACATCCGCAAATTCTTCGGCTACACCATCTTGGTTTTTATTGAATTTTGAAAAAGCTTCAGAAAGTTCTTCATGAGCTCGACAAAATTCCAAAGCAACATCGGTTGTGTTGAAACCTTTTTCTAATTTATTTCGCATTACTTCTGATTGTAACTCTTTTAAATCTACCATATTTATATTATTAATTAATAATTGTTTCTTTTATTGGTACTGGAACTATTATAGGATCTGGATTAATAATTTGTTCACGAATTTGTTGCCTGTGTCTGAATTCAGAAATAATATTTCTTAATTCATCTTGTTTTAACTGATTTATTTGTAACTCTTTAACTTTTTCTTTAATGCTTTTTTTAACCAATAAATTATGAACTAATGCATAACGAAAAAATATTGTAATAATGATTGTTGAAATAAGAATCATCAAAACAATAAACAATATTTGTTTCCAGCGTTTTAATGGGTCAATATCGACTATTTTTTTAAAAACAACATTTTTACCATTTGTATTATTGGTTTTTTTATTTTTTAATTTATTTAAAAAAGATGGAATTTTCATATAATTTATATTAATTGATATGGGTATAAATAACAATTCTTGCATTTAAAACCCATGTAACTTTATCTTGGAGAGATATTATAGTGTCGGCAGATACTGGAATGATATTTGCATTTCTACCTATAACTGAATTATCTATCACAACCTTTTTCAAAGAATAAGTTGGTATTTGAGTTAAATAATTACTATTTTCCATAACTTTTATAAAATTGATTAATTTATCGAAATCCCCACGGACATTTATATCAATATAAAGTGGTTTTAGTGCCAAAGGTGCATCAACAGGTACGATTTCAACTTTTAAAGGTGCTTTTGTTCCTTTTTTAACTTTAATTTCTGGAAACGAAATAGAATCTATTTTTATAGTAAGACCCAGCATGTTTGCATATGTTTCGATACTTTCTACCAATGGTGGTACATCATTTTGTGTATTAATTGTATGACTTTTTAATTCTTCAAAATAAACATTATTAATAAAAATCAATTGCTCGATTTCCGAAGAATTTATAACTTCATTTGTTGTATTTTTTATGGATTGTTCCAATAAAAAAGATTTAGACGCGGAATTACGCAAAAATTTAATACCAAAAAATATTGCCAAAATAGTCGCTATTAGCAATGCAAGCGCTGTGATTAATTTGATGTTAAATTTGATTTTATTCATATGAAAGAGTACATGAAATAGTAAAAGGCACATCAAATGCTTTTGAATATGTTGTTACTGGTATATTAACAACGCTACAAAGACCATTTGGTTTTTCTTTTAAGAGTTTTTCGTATTTTATAATTTCGTTTCTATTTACGGATACCCCATTTAAAATTAAAACATCTCCAGTTGTATTTGTAGAAAAATCAAAACTATTTATTGTTATACCAATTGGTTTTATTTCCATTATTTTTAAAACTGTATCACTGACTATTTTTTTATTTTCAAGATTATTCGAAAAAGAATAAATAAGATCATTGATACCTTTTAATTTTTCAGATAAAAGTGTGGAATTTTCTGTAGATTTAAATTCTTTAGCTTTTTGATATTCAACATTTAAAATAGAAATATTAGAATACTGAACCAGTATCATTATTATGATAACAATAACAAATGGAAATAACGTTATTGTTATCCCAGAAATTGCAACGATAAATAACCGTCTTTTATACCGGGATTTTAACAACATTCTTCTATTATAAGGTAGTAAATTAATCATATTATTTTTATACTTCAAATGCACCAAGTGCTAAACCAATCGCAGTCCCATAAATGAGAGAATCTTTAAAATTAATCAATGGAACTCGTGTACTGACTGTTTCAACGCGAGTCCAAACATTTGCAAGAACTACGGTTTTGTGAAAACTGGCCTGTAACAAATCCATAAAACCTGGGGTCAATGCTTCAGTTCCAACAATTTGAATCGAATCAATTGGGTGATAAGTTGTTTCGCGAGTTTTAACATAAGTAAGCCATGCATTATACTGATCTATAATTTCTGTAAATAACGGAAGATATGCTTGACTTAGAATTTCTGGCAATTGCACATATTTGTCTTTACCATTCATTCCAATTTTATGTTTTATAATTTCAGCTTCTTCATTTGGAATATTTAAAGCTTTACTAATAGCTAATGTTATTTCTTCACCACCACGCATAATGGTACTAGACGATACAACAATACCATTTTGTACAACTGATGCAGTGGTCGAAGCATGCCCAATGTCTATAATATAGACTACACTAGTACCGCCTGGCTTGGTTAATGCCCGAGCAAGCGCCTGACATTCGTATTCACAAGCAACGACTTGCATACCAGCATTATTACAAACCTCGATATAACTTTCCACGACATTTCTCTCAACAGCAGCAACTTGAATCTTCACACGATTACCATTTGTTGAAATAACATCATAGTCAAATTCAACGGTGTCAGCTGGAACTGGGATATATCCTTCGATGTTTAACAAAATTGAATCTCGAATTTCAACACCAGGGATTAATTCTATTTCTTGTTGAAATGTATAAACTTGTTCTTCGGGTATAGAAACGCAAACAGCTTCGACTTTTTTATTTTTTCGAATAGTTGTAAGAATTGGAAGCAATTTAGTTGAATCCACAACAATACCTTTTTGGATTGCCCCATCTGGAATATGTTCTATACCATAATGATTTACAATCAAACCTTCGGGAGTATCCTTCATTTCAACATATTTTACTGTTCGTTCAGAAATCTCCAAACCAAAAGAAGGCATGACAATATATTCAGGTATTGGGAAAAATCTAAAAAGTTTCGATCGTGCCATAATATATACAAGTATAGCTTGATATAAGTTAACCGACAAGAGAACCAGGCTCTACATCATCACTCGGATGAAGTAA